>Ga0181597_10001813_pt1 | contig 23642 bp, 26 predicted proteins | sample 041ome_5_FD_148647 | JGI IMG/M metagenome (GOLD analysis project Ga0181597, IMG submission 148647) | Coastal salt marsh microbial communities from the Groves Creek Marsh, Skidaway Island, Georgia - 041403US metaG (spades assembly) | ecosystem: Environmental > Aquatic > Marine > Intertidal zone...
TGTTTAAATATGTATGAGTCTTGTTCTTTGCTGTTTATAATAATTCTGCCATTTGAGATCTCAATATCATTAAATTCATAGTCTTTTATTATTTTTTTATAAAGTGGGAGATTATCTAAACTTAGATCAATTTGGTCTCCTTTTTTTGGAATATAAATTGGGCCTAGATAGTCGTTATTCCATTTAAAATTGTTGTTATTAGGAAAGAAATTTAAATTGGATACACCTTTACTCTGAGTAACTCTGTAAATAGTGTCAAATAGATTAGAATTTTCAATTTTAAAAGCATCCTCATATGTTAAACTAATCTCTCTTGTACTATCGATTAATTCACTAATAGTTATATTGTTATCCCTAATAATACTTAGGGGTATTCCAGAGTCATCTGTATATACTAAATATTCATTATCATTAGTGTTGGAGATACTTAGTATATAATTTGATATTTCTTCATATGATCTTGGAGTTAAATTTTTAATAATAAATTTTCTAATAAAACCCTCAATTCCTATTTCTTTTAGTTTGTTTGATGAAACTCCTTTTTCAGACCTTATATTATAAGTAAAAATTGGTTTAGCTCTATCTGGTAAGACATTCTTTTTACCATTTATAAAAATAATTCCATCTTTAATTTCAATTGTATCTCCAGGAATGCCAAGCGCTCTTTTTACGTAATTTGATTTTTTATCTCTTGGCTTAATAACTCCTTTTTCCTTGACAAAAAATTTTCTAACAGTATCTGCAGGCCAATTAAAAACTACAATATCATTATTCTTTATTTCTTGAAATCCAGGAATTCTAATATATGGTAATTGAGGACTTTTTAGATATGATCTAGTTTTAATAATTGGTATAGTATCATGAACCATGGGAAGAGTAACAATAGTTGAGGGAACTCTAGCACCATAATGAAACTTGCTTACTAATAAAAAATCACCTACTCTTAAAGTCTTCTCTAACGACCCAGTTGGTATTACAAAAGGTTGAAGAAAATAATTATGTACAATTGTTGCTATAACTATAGCAAAAATGAATGAGCCAATGGATCTTTCAAATCCAGAGAAAGAAATCTCTTTAACTAATTTTGTTTTGCTACTAACATAGCTTATATAAAAAAAATAAAACCCAAGAGTTAGTATAACTAGTATTCTATCAATCTTGGAGTTATGATTAAACCTTTTAATAAATTCTACCCAGACTACAGGTATCATAAGTAGATTAATTACTGGAATAAAAACAAGTATTATCCACCATCTTGGTCTTTGGATTATGTCTAAATGTTTAATGATATTATAGAACGGAATAATTGAGTGCCAGCCAGGAACTCCAGCAAGTCTAAATAGCTTCTGAGATCCAGCGAAGATTAACCCATTGTAAATCAAGAAAAAATAAATCCACTCAATAAAACTCATTCTAGTCTAAATTAATTTTTAGTTTAATTCCTGCATTTTGAGAAAAATCAAAATAATTACTTTCAATAAATGGTCTAACAGAAAGATCTTCACTTACATTAAATTGAAGTAAATGAGCTCCTACATTTGCGTCAATGATATTTAGAACATAAGTGCCAACTAAAAACATAAACGCAAAGTCTTTATATCTCCTATGAAACTTCATACCCTCTAATAATTTCTCGTTTTCAGGAATTATATCAATAAATTCATCATCAAAATATCCAGCCAGCCTTCTTTTATATGCTGTTCTATATTTATTCATTTCTTTCTGATTGTAATTGAAATAGTAAGCTGAAGTTCCCAATCCACCATATATTATTGGAACCATCCAATACCTTCTTGTATAAACTTGACCCAGTCCTGGCACTACTGAAGAATAAAATGCAGCTTTTGATGGAGTCAAAGGATCATCAATTAATCTTTGTTTTCTGGGGCTTACATACATGGAATCTAATTCGGATTGGCAATAAGAATTGAATGAAAATAAAACTACTATTGATAAAAAAAAATTTCTCAATTTGATAATTTTTTTAGAATTGAGTATAAATCATTAATACTCTTAAAAGAGGTTGATAATGAAACCTTACCAGTTGAATCTTCTTTAAGTTTAACTTTTGAGCCAAATATTTTTTCAAACTTATTGGTTGCATCAATATAGATTTTAGAAACATCAGAATTAATATTTGAATTAACTTTTTTAACATTTAGCTCTCTTACAATTTTTTCAGTTTGTCTTACAGATAAATTTTTTGATATTATTTGCTCATAAATTTCTAATTGAATTTTTTTATCATCAACATTAATTAGAGCTCTTCCATGTCCCATTGATATGAATCTGTCTCTTATTCCTGATTGAATGATTGGATGAAGTTTAAGTAATCTTATATAATTAGAAATTGTTGATCGATCTTTGCCAACTATTCTTGAAATAGAATCAATATCAAGCTTATATTCATCAACCAACCTCTCATAGCTTAATCCAATCTCAATTGGATCTAGATCAACTCTCTGGACATTTTCAACTAATGACATCTTAAGAATATCGGATTCGCTTTTAACTCCTCTTATATAGCAAGGAATTGAAGTTAAGCCTGCTTTCTTTGTTGCTCTATACCTTCTTTCTCCAGATATTATCTCATATTTAGATGAGTTTACCTTTCTTACAGTTATTGGCTGAATGATTCCAAGGTCCTTTATAGAATTTGAAAGACTATCAAGTTCAGCACTATCAAAATTTGATCTTGGTTGATTTGGATTAACTTCTATCTTATTAATGTCGATTTCAAATGAATTAATATTACCTAGAGGCTTTAAGTTATTGTCACCATCACTGGAATTACCTATAAGAGCATCAAGGCCTCTTCCTAAAACTCTCTTCTGTTTTTTGTCAGACATTTACATTCTTTTTAATTATTTCATCAGCTAGAGAAAGATAGTTTTTCGTCCCCTTAGAAGTTACATCATAAGTTATAATATCTTTTCCAAAACCAGGTGCTTCCCCTAGTTTAATATTCCTTTGAATAATTGTTTTAAATACTATATCTCCAAAATGTTTTTTTACCTCATCAACAACTTGATTTGAAAGTCTTAATCGTGAATCATACATAGTCAAAAGAATTCCTTCGATATCTAGATCTTGATTGTGTATTTTTTGTACGCTTTTAATAGTGTTGAGAAGCTTACCTAGACCTTCAAGGGCAAAATACTCACATTGAATTGGAATTAATACTGAATCTGAACAAGTTAAAGCATTAAGTGTAATTAATCCAAGTGAAGGAGCACAATCAATCAAAATAAAATCATAATCAGCTTTTATACTTTCAATCTGCTCTTTTAGTTTATTTTCTCTATTCTCAATGTCAACCAATTCTATTTCAACACCAACTAGATCGATACTTGATTGAATTATATCAAGATTAGGAGATTCAGTTTTTTTTATTACTTCACTTATTTTTAAAGACTCAGAAAAAACTTGATAGAGGGAATGATCATTATCATTTGGATCAAATCCAAGCCCAGAGGAAGCATTTGCCTGAGGATCTGCATCAATAATTAAAACCTTCATTTCAAGAACACCTAAAGAAGCTGCAAGATTGATAGAGGTAGTTGTTTTGCCAACTCCACCTTTTTGATTAGCTATTGAAATTATTTTTGCCATTAATTATTCATTTTCTGATTTAAACTCAATGATAAATATATCCTCATTTTGTTTTTTTAAATTATATTTTTCTCTTCCATAGTGTTCCAGACTATCTAAATTTTCAAGTCTTTTTATTAACCCTTGATCTTTGACTATTTCTTCTGTGAGTGCATCTTTTCTATTTTTCAATTTTTTTATTTCTCTATTTAATTCAGCATGAATGAGTAGAGAATTTGTATCTAGAAAAGTCATCCAGAATATGAATGCAATTAAAATAATTAAATATTTAAAGTAGGTTTTGCCTATTATAGATTTTAGTTTCTTTAAAAAATCAATCATTGAATCTTCTTTGGTAAAATTTTAAAGACACCCTCACCCTCAACGCTAATATAAACATAACCATCAGGACTTAGATTCACATCTCTGACTCTACCTATTCTGGGAAAGAGTTTTTCCCTAATTATTATTCCAGAATTATCAAATTCTAATCTTTCAAGGTATCTAAAGCTTAATGACCCTATTAATAAAGTATTTTTCCAATCACTATAAATTTCCGAACCTTTAATCATTACCATTCCAGAAGGAGCAATAGATGGGGTCCAATAGTAATATGGGTCAGTAACCCCGTTTAAGGTTTTATTTTTAGTTATTTCACTACCGCTATAGTTTATTCCATAAGTTGCTTTTGGCCAGCCATAATTTCTTTCTCTAATAGGATCTTCATTATTTCTAGGTTCTTTGATTATATTTATTTCATCTCCACCTCTAGGACCATGCTCATGAATCCATATCTCATCATTGTTAAATCCATCTACAATACCTTGGGGGTTTCTATGCCCATAACTCCATATAGCCTTCTTTGAGTTTTCCATATCAAAGAATGGATTATCATCTGGAATTGAACCATCAAGATTCAATCTGTAAATTTTACCTCCATCTAAATTTAGATCTTGTGGGTTAATATCTCTGTTTCCTCTATCACCTATGGTAAAATAAATATGTTGATTCTTTAATAAAATACTTCCACCAAAATGTCTTTGCTCTTCAGAATCAGGTGAAGCTTTGTATAGTTGCTTTAGATCAACCAAATTATCTCCATCAAGTTTAGCTGAAAATAATGAGGTATTTGAACCTTTTTCTGAGTCAGAAACACTTGCTGTCAAATAAATTATCTGATTAGAACTAAAGTTCTTATCTACTGCTACATCGAGTAAACCACCTTGTCTTGAAAATACAATTTTAGGTATACCTTTAATTATACTTTTCTTACCATCTTCAACGTGGTATAAAATCCCTTTCTTTTCAGTAACTAAAAATGAAGATTTATCAGTGAATGCAAGACCCCAAGGAATATCAATTCCATCAACAATTTTAACTAATTCAAATGAGTTTTCGTTAGAATCTTGAATAGGTGGGTAATTTTCTCTTTGAGAGCAAGCTGAAGATATACTCAAAAATATAATTGATAATATTAGACTAGTCTTTTTCATAATTCGAATTTAAAATAATTTAATCACTCAATAAAGTTTTTTTTATATCAAGTCAATTAAACTTACATTTTGATAATTTCTTTTTAAATAATCTAATGTTTGCTCCATAAGTTCACCCATAGATTTGCATTTTTTAAAGTTTTTCTCATTAGTGAATTTGTAAATCTCATTTTTTAAATTTTCAACATTTTCTTTATTACTTACTTTATCTTTTTTCATAATATTAATTAAAAGCTTCATCCTTTCATCTGAAATAATTAGTCTCCTTGAAATAGTTGATCTCTCTTCAATTTTATATTGGATAATTGAGTCTGTCTTTAACTTATCTCTAACTATATCCATCATAGGTTTATTTTCTTTAAAAAACTGTGGTCTATAAACTGAAAACTTACCCTCAAAGGACTGTTGATCAAAATCAATAGCTCTGATTTTATAAATTACTTGATCAAAATCATGGATTGGTATTACCACATAATTATAAGATCTCATGTCACCTAATAATCTTATCATGCATCTTTCATTAAATTTTACATACTCTTTTGCGATTTGAGACTTTTGAAGCTCTGTGCATTTTGGTAAATATTCTTCTATAAAAATATCTCCTGGAATTCCAGCAATATGTTCCTCAATTAAAGAGGAGTTATTAACTAAAAAGTTTAGATTTCTTGGAGATAACATATGTTCAAATTCTATACCATAGACTCTGGAAGCATCAGTTTTCTTCACATAAAAGTATGTGAAATTATCATTAACTATATTCCTGATCTTTATTCTAAATGGTTTTGAATTTCCAAATGTGCAATAGTCTACTGAATCAATGTTTAAGTATGGTATAGATGAAGGGTTTCCATCAGAGTGAAGGAGTGTATAAATAATTTTTAAATTTTCATCTATCTCTTGTCTTTCACTTTCATTAAAAATAAGTCTAACCCACAAAGTATCTTTATTCTTCTTATCATAAAGATTTATTGAATCAGAATACCTTAATAGATCATCATATGAAATAACATCATCCATCCATCTGTCATGATCCTTTAAAAAAAGTTTAAGCTCTTTTGAAATAGGGTAGAAAGGTTTCTTCTTTGATATTAATTTTTTATTAATTCCCATAAAATAAATATACAATAAAGCTGAAAAGTCGGGATGACAGGATTTGAACCTGCGACCCCACGCACCCCATGCGTGTGCGCTACCGAACTGCGCCACATCCCGAAATACAAAAGTATAAATAAAAAAAACCAATTAAATGATAACAATTAATTGGTTAATAGAGTCGGGGTGGCAGGATTCGAACCTGCGACCTCCGCGTCCCAAACGCGGCGCGATAACCGGGCTACGCTACACCCCGAAAATGAGTTGCAAATATAAGCTTAAAATATTTCTAGCCAAACAATTTTCTGTAGTAAAACTAAACTGAAGCTGGAGACATAATTTTAATGTCGTTATACTTAATCTGACCTCTAATTACTGATGAAATAGTGTCCATCAAAGCATTAATAACAGGCAGTTTAAGCTGACTTTTGGAATATATCATACTTATCTCTCTAGCAGGAGCAGGATCCTCAAATGGAATTATATTTTGAATATTATTAGAGGATAAATTATTTGAGTGTAAATAAGGAATTATTGTCATCCATGGACCATTATTTGATAAATTAATCAAAGTTTCAAAGCTTCCACTTTTTAATTCATACTGTTTGTTCAGATCATCTAAGCTGCATAGATTCAAAACTTGATTCCTGAAGCAATGACCGTCTTCTAATATCAATAAGTCACTATTTGATAAATCATCAAGTTCAAGAGATTTATTACCTGATAGGAAATGATGCTCTGGAACGTATGCTACAAATGGTTCATAATAAAGGGGTCTTTCAATAATTTTGGAATTATTAAGAGGGGTAGCAGCTATTGCACAATCAATAGTATTATCTTCAAGCTTTTTACTTATTGTATCAGTGTTGTATTCTTCAATCTTAAGATCTACATTTTTATGCTTTTTAATAAAAATATTTAGAAATAGTGGAAGGAGGGTAGAGCTTACAGTTGGTATTATTCCAACCTTTAAAGTTCCGCCAATAATACCTTTTTCCTCAGATATAACATCATTCATTCTCGAGGATTCCTCTACTATCTTACGTGCCTGAATTAAAACTTTCTCACCAACCTCTGTTACTTGTAAAGGTTTAGTTGATCTATTAAAAATAGTCACACCTAATTCCTCCTCAAGTTTTTGAACTTGCATACTGAGAGTGGGTTGGGTTACGAAACATTTTTCTGAGGCAGTAGTGAAATTTCCATACTCAGCAACTGCTAAAGTATATTTTAATTGAGTTATAGTCATTATAAGTTTAATTTATTGAAATTCAAATCTAAATAAAATAATGTTATCAATTTTAAAAAAAATGTTAAATACAAATATCTTTTATGTTTTTATATTTGAACACTAAATTTTTTGTTTGAAAAAAAATATTTTTGGTCAGACCATTCTCATTAAGAGATTGATTATTGCACTCGTTGGTCTTATTACTCATAGAACTTTTCGAAGCCAAAGATTTCAAATTATTGGATCTAAATATTTAAATAATATTCCTGAGAAAAATGTTTTGTTTGTTAGTAATCATCAAACATATTTTTATGATGTTATTGCTATGTTGCATGTTTTTAATTCTTCTGCAAAGGGAAGAATTGATACTGTTAAAAAACCAAAGTATCTGGTAAGTCCAAAAACCAACCTGTATTATATAGCTTCATTGGAGACTATGAAAAAATCATTTATAACAAAGCTTTTAACATATGCTGGAGCTGTTTTAGTTCAAAGAAGTTGGAGAGAATCAGGTGAAGATGTTAATAGAGAGATTAGAGCTGAGGATCCAAATAATATAAAACTTGCATTAGAAGATGGATGGGTCATTACTTTTCCTAGAGGAACAACCAATAACAGGAAACCAGTAAGAAAAGGTACTGCTCATATAATTAAAGACAATAATCCTACCGTAATACCTGTAAAAATCTCAGGGTTTAATGAAGTGTTTCAAAGAAATGGTTTAAAAGTAATCAATAGAAAGCTACCTTTTTCAATTGAAATAAGTGAACCTCTTTCAAGTGATATTTATTCTAGATCTATAGATGATATTACTCTGGAATTAGAAAAAATCATAAACTAACTTATTCAGGAATTTTAATTTCCATACACCCTAGTCTCATACCAGCTGCTCCTGATGGTTGTGACATAAAATCATCAATACCATTGTGAATGATTACAGCTTTATCTAGTAAATCTTTTTCCTCATCACATTTAATACACCAAAGATCAGTACTAAATTTTGCCATTCCATGTCCAATACTATCTATTTCAAAATTTCCAATATCTCCTAGGTGAAAACCCGAGGCATCTCCCCATTTACCATGGTTTTTATCAGTTGGATTCCAATGACCTCCTGTGCTTAGTCCATCTTCAGATGAGCAATCACCAAATTCATGAATATGGATAGCTTTTGTACCCGGCTCTAGACCAAATACGTGTGCTTCAAGAGAAACAGAATCGTTATCCTGGGTGAATGTAATAGTTCCTGAAATTGAGGAGTTATTTACTGGTTTAATAGTTTTCTTTATTATAATCGTATTATTATCTGTATTACATGCAATAGAAGAGATTAATACTGAAAATATAATTAATTTAGTTTTAAAGTTTTTCATGTCACAAATTTAAAATATAAAATGTTTAAAAGAAATCTAATTAAAGTTTATGTTCTACTATGGTTTATTACAGGATGTAAAATTTCATATAAAACATATAACTTTGAAGATAGTCCAAATATTGAAACACCTGATTACAGTAAGAGTAATAGTTGGGCTGTTCTACCAAACAATCTTCCTGATGAAATTGCTTATTTAAACAAAACAGAAGAAAAAAAGAATGCAGATGTATTTTTTATTTATCCAACTCTAATTGATGGTAAAAATCAAAAAGAATGGAACTCAAATATTTGGGATAGTGAAATAAGATACGACGTAATTAACAGGCCTGTGAAATACCAAGCTTCTGCATGGATGGATGCTGCAAATCTTTATGTCCCGTTTTACAGACAAGCACATATTAGAGTTTTTAATAATAAATATAAGGAGGAGGGACTAAAGGCACTTGATTTTGCATATGAAGATATAAGGAATGCATTTATTTATTATTTGGAGAATTTTAATGATAATAAGCCATTTATTATTGCTTCTCATAGTCAAGGAACAGTTCATGCAAAAAGGTTGATTTCGGAATTTATTGATGGAAAGGAGCTACAAAAAAAGCTTATCGCAGCTTATCTTGTAGGGATTAAAGTAAAGGAAAATGAATTTAAAAATATAAAACCTATGAATAGTCCTAATGAAATAGGAGGCTTTGTCTCATGGAATTCATATAAATTCAATAAATACCCAAAAAAGGATTCTTATGAGGACTGGTTTAGAGGAGGTGTTACATCTAATCCTATTACCTGGGATGATTCAAAAGAGGCAGGGAAAGAATCTCACAAAGGACTACTTTATCGAAACATGAAAATATTCCCTAATAACATAAATATTAAACTAATAGATGGAATTGTTTGGGCATCTTTGCCTAATGTTCCTGGTAAACTTTTTTTAAAACCTGTTAGGAGCTATCACTTTGCTGATATTAATTTATTCTGGCTTGATATAAGTGAAAATGCAAAACTTAGAGTTGAACAATGGTTTTTAAAAAATAATTATTAAATTTCTGATATTAAAAAAACTACAATTATGTCCTCAACAAATAAATCTAGAAGAAAATTCATAAAAAATTCAGCACTAGCCTCATCTTTATTCATAGTTCCAAGACATGTTCTTGGTGGTCAGGGTTATACTTCGCCAAGTGATAAGTTAAATCTTGCAGGTATCGGGCTTCATGGAAAAGGTCAATCAGATATACTTCACTCAAGCGTAGGAGGTAGGGAAAATGTTGTTGCATTATGTGATGTACATCAAGGTGCATATGGCGCACAACAAGCTGCAAAAAACTTTCCAAATGCAAAATTTTATACTGATTATAGGGAAATGCTTGATAAAGAAGATTTAGATGGTGTGACAATTTCTACACCTGACCATACGCATGCTAATATTTCAAAAGTTGCTATGGAAAAAGGTATTCATGTATACGTCCAAAAACCATTAACTCATAATGTAAAAGAAGCAAGAATGTTAACAGAACTTGCAAGAAAACATAAGATTGTAACTCAAATGGGGAACCAAGGAGCTTCAAATCCTGAGCAAAAAATGATACAAAAATGGATTAAAGACGGAAGAATAGGAAAAGTTGATACAGTTTACACATGGACTAATAGACCTGTTTGGGCTCAAGGATCTCCTATGCCAAAACCTGATCCTTCTCAAAAACCTGAAGGAATGGACTGGGATTTATGGATTGGACCTGCTAAAAATAATGGTTACACTCCAGGACTTCACGCATTTAGTTGGAGAGGATATTGGGATTATGGTACAGGTTCATTAGGTGATATGGGTTGTCACATTATGGATGTTCCAATTAAAGCATTAGGTATTTTTGAACCCTATAGCATCGAAGCAAGTGTCCCAAGAGTACCTTATGTTGCAGATTATACTCCAGCTCCAATTTATGAGGAGTCTTGTCCACCAAGCTCATATGTAACATACAAATTCAGAGCATCTGAACTAAATGACTCAGAAGTAAAAATGATCTGGATGGATGGAGGGATTCGTCCTTCTCACCCCGAATTAATTTCAGATAAAGATGATATTGGTGAAAATGGAGTATTAATGATGGGAGAAAATGGACTTATTTGGTCTGATAACTATGGAATTAATGCAAGACTGTATATTAAAGGACAAGATGGTGCTGTAGAAAAAGGAAAAATCTCTGAAATTAATTCTGTTGAGTTTGGTCACCAAAAATACTGGGTTGATGCCATAAGAGCTGGTTATGGAAGTGAAGAACATAAAAATCTTACCTCTAACTTTGACTTTGCTGGTCCTCTATCTGAGATTGTTCTTCTTGGTAACGCCGCAATAAGAAGTAGTCTTCTAAAAAGATCTCCAAGAAGTAATGTATTCATTGGAAGAAAGCAGCTTATGTATGATAGTAAAAAGATGGAGATTACAAATCTTGATAAAGCAAACCAGTTTTTAACTAGAAATTACAGAGAAGGTTGGAATCTAAATATCTAAAGATCTTTATTTACTGATATTAGTACCCTTCTGTTCTTTTTTCTTTCACTAAGAGGAATATTAGCGTAGTTGGGGGTGTCTTCACCAAATGACCTATTATTCAATCTTTTGTCTTGAATACCATTTGAAATTAATGACTCTTTTACACTTTTAGATCTTTTTTCAGAAAGTAACATATTGTACTCTGACTCGCCCTCATATGAAGCATGACCATCTATATTTAGATCAATATGTTCATATTTTTTAAGCAATTCACTAAGGTTTGTTAGATTCATTTTTTGCTCAGAATTAAGCTTAAAGCTGTCAAAATCAAAGAAGATTTCACCATAATTATTTAAATAAGATGATAATGACTCAGGAAGACCTGGACATCCATTTAACTCCTTTGAACCAGGTTCGTTAGGACATCTGTCAAGTGTATTAGGGACCCCATCATTATCAAGATCAGGTAATTTACACCCTCCATTAGATTCTGGTCCAAACTCATTAGGACAATTATCTAAATCATCTGTTAGTCCGTCTCCATCACTATCAGGACATGGTTGACCATTAAGTCCAGAACTATTAGGGCATGGGTCATTAGGATCAGATATGCCATCTCCATCACTATCAGGACACCCACCCATAGATATAGAGCCAGGTAAATTTGGGCACTGATCATCTTCATCTTTTATGCCATCTCCGTCACTATCAGGACACCCATTTAATTCAATTAATCCAGGAATATCTGGACAGTGATCTTTTTTATCAGGTACTCCATCTCCATCTGAATCTCCTTTTCCAAAATTAAACTTAATACCAACAACATGTTGAAGGTTGCTATAGGCATTTTTTTCATCCAAAGATTTATAGCTTAAACCAGTATTTAAAGCAATATTTTTTGAAAGTTGGAAGTTAATACCTGCTCCAAAAGATGGACCATAAGAAGAATTTAATGATCCAAATGAAACATCGCCTTCACCATAATTAGAGAGACCATAACCTGCAAAAAGATAAGGATCAGCATCTACTCCAAGTATTTTAGATTCACCAGGAAAAGTGTATTTAATTATTCCATCAATCGAATAATAATAGAGGTCTTGATTCGATATTCTGACGTCATTTTCAGAATAGTTAATACCAACTGAAAAGTTTTCAAATATATATCTTGATAAACTAAGTGATGGTAATTTATAGTTTGTGCTTTCAGAACTTTCAGCGTTGATAGAATTAAACCCTACACCAAATAACCATGGATTTTCTTCTGTTTGACTATAAATAGAAGAAGAAAAGCATAGAATTAATCCTAGTGCAGTTAAATGGTTTTTCATTAGCATTAAAATATGAAAAAATTTTGTTAATACATAAGTTTGAATTATAATTATGAAAATTTAAAATATGAGTAATAAAATTTCAGTTTTAGTTATTGGATGTGGAAATATGGGAGCTTCCCATGCTACTGCATATCACAATCATAATGGCTTTGAAATATGCGGACTGGTTTCAAGAGGAAAAAGTAAAGAGGGCTTAAATAGATCCTTAGGATCTAATTATCCTTTATTTTCTGACTTCAAAGAAGCAATTTTAAATACTAAACCTAATGCAGTATGTATATCTACATATCCAGATACGCATGAAGAAATTTCATTATTTGCCCTTGAAAATAACTGTCATATTTTTTTAGAAAAACCAATTGCAGCTGATTTAATTGGTTCTAGAAAAATTATTGAAAAAGCAGAGGAAAAAAACAAGAAGTTAGTTGTTGGCTATATATTAAGGCACCATCCTATATGGAAAGAGTTTATAAAAGAATCGAAGAAGCTCGGTAAGCCACTTGCAATGAGGATGAATCTAAATCAACAAAGTTCAGGAGAAACATGGGATGTTCATAAAAGTCTTCTTGCATCCTTAAGTCCTATTGTTGATTGTGGTGTTCACTATTTGGATGTTATGTGTCAGATGACAGAGTCAAAACCTTTAAGTGTTTCAGCTATTGGAGTAAGATTATCCGATGAAGTACCAAATGATAATTACAACTATGGCCAATTACAAATTAGATTTCAAGACGGATCCGTAGGATGGTATGAAGCTGGTTGGGGTCCAATGATTAGTGAGACGGCTTTTTTTGTTAAAGATGTAATTGGTCCTAAAGGTTCAGTTTCTATTGTGTCTGATGATGACGTATTCGAAAAAGATTCTGATAATTTAGAAAATCATACTAAAAACAATTGTTTAAAAATACATAGTTCTGAATTAGATGAAAATCATAAGTTCGTATCACCTAATAAAAAGATTATATATGATGAAGATCCATCTCATCAAGATTTGTGTGACAACGAACAAGAATTTTTCTATAATTCTATAGTTAATGATGAAGACCTAAAATCGCACATGGAAGATGCATATAAAAGTTTGCAGATTGCTCTTGCATGTGATGAAGCAGTAAAAAAATCTAATACTGTGTTCTTAGATTAAAATAACCTTTGTTTAATTTCCATTACAATAACAATAGCAAATATTAGTGCTAGTGTTCCTATAAATATTCCTCCTACACCCATTTTTTATTTTTTTTCAAATTTACATTTTTTTAAATTAAATTATTTGTTTAATGTATTATTTATAAAGCGTACTATAATTATATATTATATTTAATATTTTTATTTAATTTATATTTAAAATAGCATTAATATTATTATTTTATTAATTTATAAATATAAAATATATTAATTATATTTGTTTTAATAATGTATAATTAATACAAGTATATATAATACAATGATTATTTCTTATTTTCAAACATCTAATAATTTAGAAGCTGAGAGCTTTTCTAAAAAAGAAAATGTATATATTGATTTATGTTCAAGTGTAATTCCTTTTTCAAAGAGAGATAAGGGCTCATTATTATTTGCTTTAATTAAGCAGAAACAAATATCTAAAGTAATTGTTCCAAGTATATCAGTTCTTGGTAGAAATCAAATTGACGTTCTTAATACAATTGATTTTTTTATTCAAAATGATGTTTCTTTAATTTCCCAACTTGAAAGACTAGAGACAACTGATGATTATGGACGTATAAAGCCTGACACTATATTATTCCTTAATTTATTTAGATCACTTGCAAATATGGAATATCAAAATAGAGTTGAGTCTCATCGCTACGGTGTACAACAAGCTAAAGAATTAGGAAGATATAAGGGTGTAGGAGGAAGACAATTAGAATCAGTTGAGGAGTTTTTTGATAAACCTAAAAACATTAATATTCTAAGACATCTTAAACGTGGTGAAAGTATTAGAAGAACAGCAAAACTTGTTGGCTCTTCCACAGGTCTTGTTCAAAAAGTGAAGCGATGGGCAATAGATCATAATAAACTTGAGCTTTAGTAAATTATTATTCTTTTATTAACGTAAAAATCAATAGGTTTTTCTATATTAACTTTAATTAAATCAATTTATTATGAAAAAAATATTTATACTATTAACATTAGGACTTTTTATTTCATGTTCTAATGTGCAACATCCTGAATATCAGGCAAATGTTGAAATTACAAAAAAATGGATTGAAGTTTTTGAAACACAAAATTTTGATTTATTAACTGAAATTGTATCAGAAGATATAACTGCTACTGCTCCAATCTATGGTATGGGACAAATTGGTTATGATACATACATGAATGATATTGGTAAATTTTATACCGACAATTTTTCAAATGTAAAATTTAACAACCCAGTTTTTTTACCTGGAGTTGATAATGAAACCTTAGTTCCAAACGGTGGTGTAAGAATTTATGGAGAGTGGTCAGGGACAAGCAATGAATCTGGAAAAGATTTTTCCCTAATGGCATACCATTGGTTTGAATTTGAGGATGGTAAAATAATTTCTACTGGAGATTATTTTGATGCAACCGGCATGATACTTGCTGTTGCTCCAGATCAGGAGTAATATCTTAAATTTTATAAATCTTAAAACCTTTTCATTGTAAAACGAAAAGGTTTTTTTATATAATTGAACCCATACTACCTCCATCAACTCTAATTGATGCTCCATTTGTTCCTGAAGATAATGGACTTGAGAAGTATAAAATTGTATTAGCAACTTCGTTAACAGTTAAGAATCTTGATATTAATGACGAGTCTCTAACATCTTTAAAAAAGCTTTCTTCTACTTTCTCTTTTGACTTATTTTCTCTTTTTGCAGTTTCTGTGAGAAATTCTTCTGATCCTTCTGATAATGTAGATCCTGGCACTATATTATTTACAGTAACATTAGATCCTTTTGTAAGCTTAGCCAAACCACTTGAAAATACACTTACAGAAGCTTTAGATACACTATAACTCAATAGGTCACCTGGAACAAGCGTGGAGCATTCAGATGAAATAAAAATTATTCTTCCCCAATTTTTTTTAATCATTTTAGGAAGAAAATATTTAGACAATTTAACTCCGCTCATTAGATTGACCTTAAAATGATCGTCCCAGTCTTCTTTTGTCTCATCAAAAAAGTTTTTTCCTCTGAAGATTCCAACATTGTTTATAAGGATATCAATATCATCCGGAATTTCATCTAAAAGTTTTTCAACTTGAGAGTCATCTAAAAAGTCAGTAATTATCCCACTAGCATTTTTATTATTAAGTTTTGATAGTGCCTCATCTACACTAGATTTTGTTCTTCCATTAATAATAACTGAGGCTCCTTCATCTAGAAATAACCTAGCTGTTTCATAGCCAATGCCTTTAGTGGATCCTGAAATAAATACCTTTTTATTTTTTAAATTAAGATTCAATTTATCTTTTATTTTTTACCACTTATCTAGACCAAGAAGTTTCTTTCCTAAAGGAGATAATTCAGCAGTTTTATACTTTTTTTGTTCCCAATTTCTTGGATCGCCAGGAAAGGCATAGCCCTCAGGTGCAATTCTATTCTTCCATGAATTAACCCTCCATTGAACAAGAGCATCATCATCTTCTTGAGCAGGCATCATTGAAATATATTGAGCAATTCTGACTTTATCTTTTGAATTGTTAGGCCTAATTCCATGAGGTTGTGTGCTATTAAAAATTAATAGATCACCTGCTTCAAGAGATACCTTAACAAGTTTATCTTCAAGCCCTTTAATATCTGGTTTAAATTTATCTCTAGACTCTGGCTGAGAAAGTTTCCAAGTTTCATAGTTTTTATACAACCAAGGAATACATTGAAATCCACCCATATTTTGATCAGTTTGATCTGACAATGCTAAAACGCCTTGAACATTTTGGGGTTTTGTATCAGGGTCATAATCCCAATGTATAAATCCTTTGTATTCAAATCCTGGCCTTATTGGAAAATTAAGATTAGCCCTATCAATAGTTACCCATAGTTTTTCTGTCCCCCATATATCAACAAATGCATCATATACCTTTTGGTATTGTCTGTTGTTCCATAGGTATTGATTATTATATACTTCAACCATTCCAGTTCCAGCAAGTTCTTTCATTTGCATTTCTGCCCGAGCGTCAGCATACCATGTTGAAGGATCATTAGGGTCCTTGTCATCAAATTCCCAAATAAATTGAGCAGTTTCTATGGCTTGTTCTCTGGGCACAGCATTTTTTATAACTATATATCCATTATCTCTCCAAAACTTCCAATCTTCAATCGATAGTACTTTTAGAGAATCTTCAGTAGCTTCAGTCCTCAGCTTTTTAATAGAACTTTTAGCTGTTGATGGGTTCCCTGGAATCTCTTTGTGATCATTTTTAGGAATCATACTCATATTAATAGTTTTTTACTAATTTAAAAAAAACAAAATGAATTTCTTTAAATTTGATATATGTCAAAATTTGATCGTAGAAATTTTATTAAAACAACATCTCTAACTGCAGCTTTTGCATCATCCTATGTTTTTTCATCAACTGATTCAAGAAAAAATGAACAAATGTATATGGGTGATTTTAGTGCTCCTAAATTAAATAAAATAAAAGCTGCATTCCTTGGAGTAGGATATAGGGGTAAAGGTCATCTTAAGCTTTTTGCTTCTCTTCCAGGGACTGAAGTAGTAGGTATATCGGATCTATATGAAGAAAATATTTTAAAATCAAATAAGATTTTAGAAAACATGAACATCTCAACAGATTCAATTAAAACTTTTTGGGGAGATGATAAAAAGTGGAAAAAAATGCTAAGTGAAGTAATGCCTGATATAGTCTTCATTTCTACTGATTGGAATAGTCATGGTGAGATGGCTGTTGAAACTATGAAAAATGGAGCACATGCTTTCGTTGAAGTACCACTTGCAATGACAATAAAAGAATTATGGGATATTATTGATACTTCTGAAAAGTATAAAAAGCATTGTATGATGATGGAAAATGTTAACTATGGAAGAGAAGAGTTGATGTTTTTGAATTTAATTAGAAATGGACAATTAGGAGATCTTCTTCATGGTGAGGCTGCCTACATTCATGATTTAAGATTTCAAATGAATGAAGAAACAAGAGGGACAGGATCCTGGAGAACTCTAGAGTATGAGAAAAGAAGAGGTAATTTGTATCCTACTCATGGACTTGGACCAGTATCACAGTATATGAATTTATTAAGATCTGAGGACACATTTAAAACATTAGTTTCTTTCTCTTCACCTGCTATGGGTAGAAAAAAGTTTGGTAAAGAAAATTTTCCATCAAATCATAAATGGAATAATCTAAATTATCAAAATGGTGATATAAATACTTCAATTATTAAAACTTACCTCGGAAGAACAATAATGGTTCAATGGGATGAGACAAGTCCAAGGCCTTATACAAGGCTAAATTTAATTCAGGGAACCAAGGGTATATTAGCAGGTGGGCCAACTAGAGCTGCATTTGATAAAGGATTTGAAAACTATACTAAAGATTCAAAAGAATGGGTTAAAGGTGAAGGAATAGATCGACTGTATGAAAAATATGATCATCCTTTATATAAAAGATTAAATAATCAAACAAAAAATACAGGTCACGGGGGAATGGATGGTATAATGATGTATAGAATTGTTGAATGTCTTAAAAATGGACTACCTCTGGATCAAAACGTATATGAAGGGTGTGCTTGGAGCTCATTAATTGAACTATCTTCAAACTCTGTTAATAATGATGGTGAGCCTCAATCTTTTCCTGATTTTACTAGAGGAGACTGGGTTAACACTAACACATTTGATATTATTTCTTGATGTATAAAAAGATAATATCCAAAGCACCAGGAAGAGTATGCCTGTTTGGTGACCATCAAGATTATCTAGGATTACCAATAATAGCCACAACAATAAATAATGAAATTAAATTAGAGGCTACTCAAAATGATGATAGAAAATTTAAAATTATTAAAAAAGACCTAGGATCAACTGATGTTATTCCAATTGACTTTGAATATGATTCAGATGAAAAAGATTTTTTTAAAATTGCTTTAAATGTTCTAAAAGATTTTGATTGTAAACCTGACTTGGGATATGATATTAATATTACTAGTAAAATTCCAATAAATTCTGGTTTATCGAGCTCATCTGCATTAATTGTAGCATGGGTAAATTTTCTTCTTAATACATTTACAAACTATGAAGTAACTTCAAATTTATTAGCCGAAATCTCATATAGAATAGAAGTGCTGGAGGTAGGAGGTTCAGGCGGAAAAATGGATCAATACACTATAGCTAACGGAAAAACAATTTATTTAGATACTAATACTGATAGTATTATACCGTTTAATCATAAATTATGTGATATGATTATTGGTGTCTCAAATCAGAGTAAGGATACACAAGGACTCCTAAAAAAACTTAAAGAGAATGCATTAAAATCAATTCAAATTGTAAAAAATCATTATACTGATTTCAGTTTTACAATGATTGACAATGTAGATTTAAATAAATGTTTATCGTTTCTTGATGATAATTTAAAACCATACTTTAGGGCAGCTGTAGGTAACTACAGAACTACTATAAAAGCAAAAAATGAATTCCAAAAAGATAAACTTGATATTATTAAGATTGCACATTTAATAAATATTCACCATAATTTTTTAAAAAATGATTTAAAAATTACTACTCCTGAAATTGATGATATGATAAGTATTGCAAACGATAATGGCTCAATTGGCTCTAAAATTGTTGGTTCAGGTGGTGGAGGATCTATTGTTTGTCTGTCACAGGATCAATCTTGTTCAGTTAGAATTGTAAATGAATTAAAAAAATATGGTGTTAAGGATGCCTTCATTGCTTATATAGGAAAGGGTCCAACTGTTTTTTATGAATAATATTCCTTTAATTATTATGGCTGCAGGTGTATCATCTAGAATGAAAACTTCTAATGTCAGCACTGATCTTTCAGAAGATCAGGTTTATCAATCTAACTCTCGAGCTAAGGGATTTATTGAGATAAATGAAAAAAATGAGACTTTGATTTACCATATTATCAAGAATTCAATTACTGCAGAAATTCAAGACTTTTATGTAATTCTATCAGAAGACTCAATTGAATTTCAAAATTATCTTAAAAAAATTGAAAAGAAATTATCAATTAAAATAAGATTTGCATTTCAAGATTACTATGGTAACCCAAAACCAATGGGAACAGCTGATGCAATATATCAAGCTATGAATCAATTTCCTATTTTAAAATCATCAAGGTTCTTAGTATGTAATTCTGATAATATATACTCGGTAAAAGCAATTAAAACTTTAAAATCAGAGCTTACCCATAATTCAATGATTGCTTATAACTCCGAGTGTCTTGAGTTTAGTGAGGAAAAAATATCCTCTTTTTCAATTTTAGAGATTAAAAATAAATTTTTGTATAAGATTATTGAGAAGCCAACAATCAATCATATTAGAAATATTACTGAAGAAAAGTTTATAAGCATGAATATTTTTTCATTTTTTGGAGATCAAGTATATGATTATCTAAGAAACTGTGAAATTAGTCAAGATAGGGGTGAAAAAGAGATTGCTACAGCTATCCAAAATATGATAAATGATAGAAATGAATCTATCAAGGTTTTTAAAATTTGTGAGCATGTTCCAGACCTAACTTATAAAAATGATATAGAATTGATTAATAACTTTTTAAAATAAAATTAACTTTCAACCTGACTCAAAGACTTTATATCACATTATCTTTGCAGGTAACTCATAAATATGAAAAGATTTATAATTACATCAATAATTTTACTAGCCTCCTGTGATATAAGTTCACAAAAAGCAGTTGACAATCCCCAGCCAGTCAATCAAATTGATAATAAAAGCTATGATGATATGAGCAGGGCCTACTTTGCATCTGGATGTTTCTGGTGTGTTGAAACAATTTATGAAAGTTTAGATGGAGTTAAAGAAGTTTATTCGGGTTATGCTGGTGGTTCAACAGTTAATCCAAATTATTATCAGGTTATTTCAGGTAAAACAGGGCATGCTGAAGCTATAGAAATAATCTATGACAATAAGATAATCTCTTTTGATACACTTCTAAAAGTTTTCTTTGACTCTCATGATCCAACAACTCCTAATAGGCAAGGTCCAGATTATGGAACTCAATATAGATCTATAGCATTTTACTCAAATATTGATGAAAGAAGTAAAATTAGAAACTACATTGATTTGTTATCTACAAATTCAATTTTTGGAAAAAAAATTATTACTGAGGTAAAAGAGATAAGTAAATTTTACTATGCAGAGGACTACCATCAAGACTTTGAAAAAAAGAATCCTTACAGTCCTTACATTCAAAGTGTTTCAATACCTAGATTTAATAGATTCAAGCAAAAGGCATCTAATTATGTTAAAATAAAGGATGATCATTAGAATATTTTTCACGTTGGTTATCAGCTTATTTTTGGTTTCATGTTCTAAAGAAGATCAATTATCAGAAAAAGATCAATGGTATTCACTAAATATTGATAATTATGAAATGACTCAGCAGATCTCATGCTTTTGCTTTCCTTATGAATTTGTTCTTCCCAAGTCTATTAAAGTTGAGAATGATAAAATTGTCTCAATCGATGGGGAAGATCCAATGAAAACAGTTGGTTACGAATCTTTTTATTCGATTAATTCTCTTTTTAATTTTATTGAAAGTAAGCTGAACGAAAACCCAGAATTCTATGAAATAAATTATAATAAAGAATATGGTTATCCTGAGTCAATTTATTTTGATATGTCAGAAATGATTGCAGATGAGGAAATAGGTTATTATATTTCTGACTTTAAAATTTTAAATAATGATTAAAATTAATTTTGAGAAGAATAATAAGGATTTTCAAATACTTGAAAATCAAGAAGTGTTGATCAGAGGAATAAAGCCTAAGTGGTATTCAAGCCAATTAAACTTTTTTTATAACAGTAGAACTTATCAGATAAAAAAGAAAAGCTTTTGGAGTTCATCTTATAATATTTTTCAGGGAAGTAAAATTGTTGGTGTATTTAATTATAAATGGAAAACTGGAGGATATACCCTTCTTATGAATGATTCAAAAAAAACATATTCATTAACTCAATCAAATACTGGTGGAATGTGGAGAATTGAAAAATTATATACTCTTTTAGAGGATGGTACAAAACAAGTACTAACAATTAATTATTCATTTAAAAAATGGAAAGAAAATATAGAGATTAATATAATTGATTTAAGTGATTCAAGCTTAGACTTAATTATTTATGGTTTATTTATAATGAGGAGGTTGCAATCTGCAGAGTCTGCTGCGGCTTCACCAGGTGTTTATGGATAAATTAGTTGACATATATGGAAACGAATATTTAGTCCAGGATATTTTAGCTTTTAAGGTGCATATAATTAAATACCATACTGTAAATGGAAAGCCTGATGGAAGTATACATGAAGAAAATGGTTACTATTTTAAGGTAGATAATGAATTTTACAATAAATTAAAAAATCTATAGATAATTTTTATGGCACTTAAAACATATACTAAGGAGAATCAAGCAAATGGAAATTTTAATGGAGGTGAAATTCTTGAAAAAAAACCAATAGGATTTCCACAGGATGGTGGAATGTTAAGACCTTACTCAAATTTGTTTTACTGGGCTCATGCTTGGGCTCCAAAGAATGACAGTATTATAGGTCTTCATCCTCATCGAGGTTTTGAGATATGTAGTTTTGTTTTAAAAGGGGAAATTGAACATTATGACACTCTTTTAGATAAATGGATAACTCTTAAAGAAGGAGATGTACAAGTTATTAAAGCAGGCAAAGGAATATCTCACTCAGAAAAATTAAAAAAAGGTTCTGAGATATTTCAAATATGGTTTGATCCTAACCTTCATGAGTCATTATATGAAGAGGCAAACTATAGTGACTACAAATCAGAGATCTTTTCGATTAAAAAAGAGAATGGAAAGGAAACTAAAATAATTTCAGACATTAATAATCAAATAGATTTAAAATCTGATTCAATTCAAATTTACCAGCATTCATTCATTAAAGGTATGTATAACCACGAGATAGGTCAAGATAGATTCCACTCAATCTTCATCCAATATGGGAGACTAAAAATAAATGATGAAATTTACAATTCCGGAGATTTCTTAATAGTTGACAGTGAAGTATCGTTAAGTATTGAAATAATATCAGATACAAAGGTATTTGAAATTATTTCACTAATTGAGCTTCCCTACAGTACTTATGCTCAAATGCACAATATTAGTTAACTATAACTAGTTTTAACACTCTGTCAGAAAATAATTCAAATAACTCGTCAACAGACTCTTCTGATTGAAAAGATATTCTAATAAAACCTTCTCCAAAGCTTAAGTATGCTGATGTACTGTTATCTGAATTAAGAAATACTTGTGGAAGTTGACTCCATCTATCAGGTCTATCATCTTCATATGTTCTTTGTATATAAGCAGTAATATTTGCATTATCATAAACTTCCTTAGTTATTTCAGGAACAGCTATTTCAAAGTTTCCATATTGTTCATCATCACTAATCACATCCAACTCATCTGGAACTTCAATAAGTATAATCTCATTTTGAACTCCGTTAACTATCGTTTCTGCCATTTGGTTGCCAGAACCAGTTGCGCATGATGATAAAATAAGTGAGGGTATTAGTGTTAGAAGTACGTATCTCATTTTTTATTTTTTTAAAATTAGTTATATAAAATTCGAAAGCCTGACTCACTAGGTGGGCCAGGCTTTCTAATTCTCTATTCACGATTGAAATTTATTTCAAATAGTAGTTAATTTGACTACTTTTTAATGTTTAGAGTTTTGTAAGCTTTATCTCTGCTTTCGCTTTGAGCGTTACGGCGAATTTTTCCGTCCCTTTCACTTACTTATATAAAAGTAGAAAAATAATTGAGAAATACAAACTTCTTCTACTAAATTGTTAATAACTTTCAGTAAAAT
>Ga0181597_10001822_pt1 | contig 23602 bp, 25 predicted proteins | sample 041ome_5_FD_148647 | JGI IMG/M metagenome (GOLD analysis project Ga0181597, IMG submission 148647) | Coastal salt marsh microbial communities from the Groves Creek Marsh, Skidaway Island, Georgia - 041403US metaG (spades assembly) | ecosystem: Environmental > Aquatic > Marine > Intertidal zone...
AAATCTGCATACTTTATATATACAAGAAGAATAAAATTGGAACTTAAAGTAACATTTTACTTTAAGTAACAAATAGATTAAAGAAAAATGAATAAAAATATTACTAAAGACGTTCTAAGCTTCCCCAAGTTCGATGATATAGAAGTTTCGACAAAAACCTTCACTGCTAGCACTAACCTGAATATTGAGTATAGAGAACTATTTAATTCTCTTCCAATTACCGAATATATAGTTATACCAAAGAAAAGAGGTCGGAGAAAGAAAGGAGAACAACCAGATCCAAACAAGGATATACCAGAAGGATCTATAGTAACTGTTAAGTGTGAAGGAGATATAAGAGGTGTAGAGCTTAAGCCGAAGAAGCCTAAACCTAATAATGGAAGAAACACATGGTTCCGTAACTCCATTACAGTGGTTATAATCTTGGATAAACCTATTAATTTCAAAGTATGCAAGAATGGTACTTTCCAGATGACTGGGTGTAAGACTCACGAGCATGCAGAGAGATGTGTTAAATATATTTGGGAATACATCAAAGATAAACCTGATATTTATTCATTTACAAGGGGAGATACCCTTGAGACTCTCTTCATCCCGTCAATGCGCAACATAGATTTCTCTCTTGGTTTCAGTGTAGATAGGGAGAAACTTAACAGGTATATGGCTACACAAAACGAAATACATTGTCTTCTTGAGACATCATTTGGTTATACTGGTGTAAACATCAAAATACCATTAGAGAAGGATATAAGGACTATGAGAGTCATAAAAATGACCTATGTGTCTGGTGACTGGAAATACAAACAGACAACATACAACGAATACCTTGATAATCTCCCCGAAAAAGAAAGAAACCGTAAGCTAAAAGAGGATAGATATAACACTTTCCTTGTGTTTCATAGTGGAAAGGTTATAATGTCGGGGCTTATCGCTGAATTCATGAGTGATAAGTATACAGATTTTCTGAAAATTATTAATAGAGCTTACCCCTATATAGAAGAGAGGTTGGAGGATTAGCACCCAGTAGAGTCGTTCATAAGTTCCTTTAGCTAATATATTCTGCGTATATAAAAAATTGTAATACAATAAATAATGTTAGATGAAACTGGAATTTTCATGGCGATTATATTTTTCGTCGGTTTGTATCTATTCATAGTGTCTTCGAAGATTGATTCAGATCTCGACAATTGTAAGCTAGATACCGCAAAGAATATGAGAAGGGCTAATAAAGGTCTTGTCGTTATCTCTGTGATATTTATGAGTGTTTCTCTTAGCTTTCTATACCAAAAGTTAAATTCTTGTACCTGTCCTTCTATGGCAGGAACTATGAGTGTTTTCACAACAAAGGAGGCATACATTACACTTTTTCTCTTGTTAGGAATAGTCCTAATTGGCCTTTCTTCTACGATTAAATCAAACGAAGGTAATATTTGCGTTCTAAATAATTCGTCTGGATTATTGAATTTTACCATTTTTATCGGGGTGATGATGATGCTTGGCTGCGGTGGTTACCTTGGGATGAGTATATACAATAACCAGAGGGTAGGTATCATTCCTGAAAGTCGTATGTGAGGTAGTGTGATGAAATTTTAAGTAAATGTCTTGAGTTATTTTTAGGTTAAAACCTGTAATGACAAGTCACTGGAAAGACTTTGAGATGAAATAACTCTTTACATGTTAATACTGTCAGTATTAACTTGTTTAACGGTGAGAAAGCATGTAAGTTTGTGACTTGTTAAGTGTGTCAAACATCCTCGTTTGATCAGTTTTTTCCTCTTTAGAGTAGTAAGGGAACACAGTTGAACAAGATGTCTGGAAGTACTGTGCGGGTCCATTCACCGACTTCAAAGCTTCCTCCTCAGTATTAATAACAGGAGTTTTCAAATATCCTCCACTAGAACGACCATTTATATGCATAAATGCTGGAAAGTCACTCTCGTTCTTGGGTCTCCACCCAGCCTCTCGTTCAGCAATCATAGGAGAAGATGATGTCGGATCACCTCTGTACCAACTAGGGTAAGCAAACTTATCCGTCTTTGGTTCGGCAGATTGATTGACCATTGGGTAAACAGGAGAACTAGACCCCACCTTTATAGAAATAAGATCACGTATTTTCTTGTAATTGTCAGCCATTTATGATAAAGATAGAAAATAAATTGTAAACAAATCATATTCAAGGTATATGATTTAGTAAGAATTCCCTTTATTGATCAAAGTCCAAAATAATGCCAGTTCTCTCATAGAACTGAAAATAATGTTTCTTCCACACATTGTACTAAACTCTATAGGCTCTTCAAAACAAGTATCAAATCCCACAGCCTTGTGACGTAACCAACTATCAAGTGTCTTCACTGATTTCCCTTTATATTCACATCTAATCTTATATTCGGTGTAAAGATTACTAACATCCTTGTTCTCTTTCAAGAAATAATATAAACTGTTCAAGTAACACTGTTGTTCCTTTTTTATTATTTTGTAACGATGCATCATCACTCTATTTTTAACAGAGAATATTCTTGTTAAAATTCAATTTACTTATAACTCCCACAACACTTCTTGTACTTATTCTGACTACCACATGGACATTGGTCATTCCGACCAATCCTTTGAGATTTCTTAGGTTCATTAGTGTTTTTCTGACCAGATATAGCATTTGTGTTAATACCAAGGGTATCCATAATCTTGTTAGCAATTTCAGGTGTCATCTTTTCAGGATCCTGAATAACATTTGCCATTTTTAGTAGCTTTTCAAGCCTCTCGGGTCCAAGCTTATCAGGGCTGATTCCGAATTGTTGCAGAAGAGGTAGAATTGATGCTAGGTTTTCGTTGTCCATTTTATTAATTGATAATTACTTCTTAAACCGTATAGAAAAAATTGAAATTTAAGTATAATTTTCTAGTAGATATTTAAAAAGGATGCAAACATCGGAAGAAGAAACAGTTTATCAGGGGTCAAGGGGTTTGGATTTTAAAGAGATGATCGTAGGTCTTCTCCGTAAGGGAAAACTCAAATCCAAATATATAGACCTTCTTACAAACGACCAGAATATGAGAGAATATGACAAGGCTTTCACTGCTGCTTCAGCCAACCAGGATAGTAATTATGAGATCTACGAACAGATCGGAGATCTCACAGCCAATAAGTTTATCGTTTGGTACACTTACAAACGCTTTCCACAGCTCAACTGCCCTTTAGGAGTTAAGGTAGTCGCAAGGATACGTATCAACTATGGTGCCAGACAGTCATTCGCTCAGATTGGAGAGAACCTGGGGTTCTGGCCATTCATCTCAGCAAGCGATGACGATAGAGGGAGAAAGAAAAAGGACCTCTTGGAAGATTGTGTTGAGTCTTTTATCGGTGTTACCGAATATATTATAGACTCCGCTTTCAGACCTGGGGTTGGATATGGAATTGTTTACGATATCCTTTCTAGCATCTTCGATGACATTGAGATTTCTCTTAAGTACGAGGACCTCTACGACCCCAAGACTCGTCTCAAGGAGTTGTTTGATGCATTCCCTAATCTGGGGACATGGGCCTACGTTGACACACGAGATGATCTGCTAGCTACATCTTCTATATACTTGGTGCCACCAAATGCACCGAAACCAGCTAAACAAAACAACAACCCTAACCGTAACTGGGTTCTGCTAGGTACTGGTAAGGCCGCAAAGAAAGCTGACGCACAGCAGAGGGCCGCTGAAATTGGCCTACAAGCTCTTAACAACAAGGGATACGTCAAAGCTGTTCCTGATGAATACAAGACTTTCTGTAAATATTAATCATACTAACGTTTATACAAAACCTTTACTACAATTATCAAAAAAATGATAACTATAGTACACTTTATAGCGTTTGACAAAGGTAGAGAACTTCTAATCTCCTCTCCAGTAAACAACTTTGCAGACTCCACAGCTGCTTCCATGGTAGTCGGCTTAAATCTTCTTTTGTTCAATGGACCAACTATAGAAAGCTTCTCACGTTTTCCACGAGATTCAAGAGGACCTAAAGTGGTTCTACATGCTGATGATAAGTCAAATCTCCAACCAGACTCTTCATCCCGTGAAGTACCAGACCCAATGGTAATGTCTAACGGCTTATCAGGTAAATTAGGATTTGCTTGCCTAATCTGCCTCCATGCTTCTTCCATAACCTCATTATACGAACATGCGTCAACATTCTTATTCAAAACACTACTGTAAGCGTTCATATTAAGAATAGTTGAACTTAATGTTGGAGTTTTACTTACTGTTAGCGGGACAGGTACACAAATAATTCCCCAATCAGTTGAAGCTCCCATTTTCGTAGCTTTATCGACACTTATGTCAGTTCCTTCTTCGAAATGAAACTGGACTGACAATGACACATAAATTCCATCCAGTATGTGGTTGGATAGTTTATCCCAACCTCCCCAGTTATCCTTAATTTTGTCACTTGAAGAATTAAGTACCTTATACAAACCCATTGGGTCCAATGCAAGTATAATCTCATCTTCAATCTTTATAGGTTCTGAATCTTCTTTAGTGTAAGCAAGGACAGCAGTACCTTCTCCAGTATCTTCTAGCCTATCTAACGTAGTATTTGCAATTATAACGACGCCTTTTTCAATCAGCTTATTACACCAGAGCTTTGCGAACCCTCCGTCATCTCCACTAGCTTTACTCATTTCCATTGTAGAATAAAAGAAGGTTTGATCAAATGACCCAAATAACTCATTCACTGTCATAATAGAAGGTGGTACACCATCTAACAAATAACATATTTCTGTCAGAGATTTAATACCTTTGTCTGACAGCTTCCCTTTGAAAAAATCAGAAACTGTTATCTTCTCATACTTACTCTCATTAAACAAATATCTGAAATAACTTAATGCCAAATTAAGTTTATCCACGAATGTAGTATCCATATCGGTCCAACTTGACTTGTATGACTGTAGGAATTTCTCATGATCTATACCCATTTCATCCCATAGATCAAATGTATTAACATAAGCAGTACTGAGTATCTGAGGACTATGCTGTGTAAACCACTTCTTATTATCATCAGTTAACCATTTAGTAGTCCAAGTACCACCAGGCTCTTTGTATTTTTCATAGAGCACAACCTTTTTCCCTTTCTTGCTGAGTATCCATGCAAGAGTCATACCTGTAGGTCCTGCACCAAATATATGAACTATATCTTTTGCACTCATTTTATTCTAGCAATTAAAAATATAAGAAATTGTGATTAGTCAGTTGAAAGTTATCGAAAATTTTAATATTCACAAATATTAAAATGAAGATCGGTAAGCACGAAATTAACAACACTATTGTAGTTCTCTCTGTTGTAGTCCTTATACTTCTACTTATTCTCAGCGTACTTCTATCATCTAACTGTAAGGTTAAAAAAGGTGATGAAAACGAGGATTAACATCCATTTATAAGCTGGACTTGGATTGAGTAAGCAAAATGACCACGGTAGTTTTAAATATAATTAACAGGTCAAAAAACAAAGATGAACCTGTATATATATCAATAATGACCAGTGCCAAAGAGACAACTATATCATTTCTAGTCGACTATGGTATAGTAAGCAGACAGACACTGTGGTCAATGTTCAGAAAAATGTTACGTAGGAAGTTCGATACATACCCACACAAGAAAAGGGATAGTGTATTCGCCTTCATAGGAGTCATTAGTATACTAAGCTACATGGCTTTTAAAAGATATAGAGGTCTTCCACCGTCAGATAAGAATGAAATCGATGAAAAAAATAAGATATTAGGCACTTACGACAGCCGCACCGTATCAGATAAAGGAACAATATCTATGAATCTGTCTTCATCTCCACCACCATCTAGCTTTTCGGTACGTCGATAAATGGTAGGCTATACAAAGTAAAACATAAACAAATTTTTAAACTAAGCACGCAGTTTAAAAAATAGAAATTCCTATTACAACTACCACCAGAATTACTGTCAATATAATGACACAGGGATACAAAAACTTATTACAACGCTCTCTTTCAGCTTTAGAATATTCATCTGCGTCTCGCTGAAGTATTCTCAGCATACTATCCTCCATATCTTCAATACGGACATAAGGGGTATATTCTTTATTATCTGTCTGCGAACTGAGCATTTTATTTGTTTTACAACCGAGAATCCCCTTTAGAAATCATTTTTAATACATTTACATGTATCGTTGGTACCACACATACTATATTTACCACACGGGATCTCAATACAATCCTGACACACGTCTTTACACGTTTCGCCTATCTTCTTTCTCTGACAAACATTTGTATCTCCACCATCATCGTCCGTTGTAGAGAACACATTTATGATATCACTCGAAACAGGCATAAGATCACCACTTCCTGTAGATATCACGTCTTTTTCATTATCATAAGTCCAGCCTGTAAATAACGGCCCCTTGAAATCATTTGCATAGTTCTGAATACACTTGGAATACATCTCCAGTCCATTTCCTTCAGTAAATCTGAAATAACAATCTGCACAGTAAATTTCATTACCATTAACTATCTTACTGTCTATACCTTGAACAAGCATTGACCCACACATGGGATAAACGTCACCCTCTATTTCAGCCGAGCTGTATCCCCCGTCCTCGTCAGTACATTGTCCAATAGATACAACAACCCTCTTTTTATCAGATGAAGAGTCTAACTCATGATACCAGACACCTGATATAACATTATCACTGCTACCTCCGCCACTACCACCAGAAATTTTACTGAAATACATAAAAATAATAACAATCAACATTGTAACTACGAAAGTAACCATAGCGGTCACTATTATATTTTTACTGCACGTAGACATTTATATAATGGAAATTTGTTTTCATATAAAATTGAATTATCTTAGTATTTTTGTTGTAAATAACAAGTACAATGGACTGGTTACAAATACAAGAAAATGTTGGAAAAAATGCGAAATTCTTCGTAAATGGCGAATATATCAACATAAAAATTAAAAATGCTCACACTCTAGAAGACGGGAAAAACTGGTTTACTTATTCCTTTCTGGATCATAAGGAATTATCGCCCATTTTTTTGGGATACAACCTAAATTATGCGAACTGTTGTTGGTCAGATATAAACAGAGGGTATTTTTCAAAAGAAATCAAAAACTCTTTAGTATTAGCTGAATAATTCTGTTATATAACAAGGATATAACAGAATGGTAAGGATCATACGTTATACGTGATCAATAAAGTAACTACCGCGGACCACACACGGTTGGGACATCGTAAAATGGGTCCCACGAACCAATACTGCTGGAAACAGCAATACCCTCAGAAGATGCTATAGTAGCGTCCAGTCTGCGCTGTTCCGTGAAATTCCTTGCTTCAACCTCCATAGGCGTGAACCAATATGTTTCATCGCTTTCCAACATAGAATATAGTACAGACTCACCATAAATACAACCAAACTGGTAGTGACTTTCACCAAGTTGAACAAATTGTCTAGTATGGGCAAGCTCATGTATAAGAACATTAAGTATATGTCCTTTAACTAAACCATCTGGCTCAATTAAAATATCTCTCAAATAAATCGTATAACCAAAACACATAGCAGTTGTGTTTTGATCTTCACCATCGCTATATTTCCAGTCGTTAGCAGAAAGACACATGTTATCATATATCTCTACACGGTCAAGATCTACGTCAAGATTAAAGTTGAACGATGATAGATACCTCTTTAATCCTACTAAAGATGGATGAGATAGAGTATATGGGGTATCTCGAGTAGTATTTGTCCAGTTTTCGTTTCTCTGTATATTATAAAGAGTAAGTCCAAATCCACAAGAAAACTCATCGCCAAGGTCGCGCCAGTTTCCAGTTTCAGATTCAGTACCAAACTCTCCAGCTGCATCTCCTATTTCAACAACTGCATCTTTAGGAACCAATTCATGAAGAGTTATGTTATCCTGTGAGAAATAATCTTCATTTATCTCATTGACAATCAAAGTAGGAACATTACCCGTTTTAATATATCTGACATCATCAACCTCAGTAATACCGACCAAAGTATCATCTACATCAAGTTCAATAAATCCATCCTTCAATAAAACCCAATTGGAACCATGAATATAAGGTGTAAACACAACAATCCCTTGAGAATTAAATTCATTTTTTACAACATACAACTTACCGTCGGATGCTATGCAAGCTGCCTCGATGTCAATAGAATCCCTCATACGAGTGAAATTATCTCCGAGAAAGTAAGCTGTTTTAACTAATGTGAGTGTCAAAGCACTTGTTCCCAGAGACACATAGTAAAGATTTATATATTCACAACTGTAATCGTTGGGTGTAAGTAATAGATTACTGATTCTATCATATGTAATCCAATTACAAATACCAGCAATTTTACCATCTTCATTTAGTATGTTACCATCCTGATCTCTTACAATGATCTTGTAACCTTGACGAAATTGTTCCATATTCATTCCTTTACGAAGATCCAATATTGTCTCATCACCATCACAAATAATCGGGAAAAGAGTTACTACCTGACCGTACCTATTAGAAATTCTTGTACCCTGTCCATATTCTCTTTCCGAGTCACTACAAAGACGTGAATTTTGGTGTCTAGAAGGTCCTCCCTGACTCTCATCAATATCCATACGACCAAAACCCAAATTACTTGACTGATGTACACTGATTAGCTTGTTTCTATCATTATATCCTGCAAGCATATACCTAGCAGAATTAGTCATGGCGTCTCCAACTGATAGAAGGCCGTAAAAATCATCTCCAAGTATGCTTACTTCGGAATCATTAACAACAATAGTTTTATCCCAAGTTCCTGGATTTCCAGAAGCAGTTCTATATATAGGTGAGCGAAGGGAAGATCGCCATAAATTATTATCAACAACGGGTAATTCGTAATCTGGGATATTTAGCTCAATAGGTGGTAAATCACCCAAACCAGCATTTGCAACATCCAAGAACCCTTTCATTTTAATCAATTCATCGAAAATCTTTCCACTATAATATGCACGTGAAAGCCTTCTAGCGCCTCCAAGAAAACTTTTAATGTATTCTAAGGTTTGTTTGTCATACTCGGTAGGTTTCTTCTTAGAGATCATAGGATCCATATAATACCCCTTTGGTATCTTTGTACTAAATATTAACTTGATGTAAAAGCTAGATCTAAGTTCACTAGGTTTAGGAAGCTTACCGTCAATATCCATAGATATAGGTTTACCAAATCCTAGATCTCTGAATTTATCCTTACCAAGTATAATTTCGAACTTTTTACCAATAGTTGGTATCATTTTAGCATTTCTGGTAGTCATATCCGCCAAAACAACTCTTGTAAGATTTTTAAGCTCTTCGTTCATTTCTTTCGTAGTAGGTTTAATCACCTTACTCACACCCAATTTGGTGGATGTCTTATCAAAGTTCTCACTAGACTTCCACGCTGCAAGAGTTATACCAATTAGTACAGCCGATAGTAAAATTACCACTATAAACGTTCTTTTACCCATTTTATTAGTTTACAATATTTTCTAATAAAATTAAATATCAACAATACGATGTATAACATTTTTATTACTAAGTACATACTCGTTTTGTTGAGCTGGTGTAACGTTAAGACGAAGGTTATGCATGTTTTCTGTAAAATTACGCCAGTCAAGACACTTATGGTTTGATTCTAAACGTTTTTTAGCCCAATTAGTTAAACATAAGGTTACCAGGTTTGTATCACTGTCCAGATTTTCATTAATTAACTCTTCTGGAACTTCGCTTATAACACCATACTTCACTAGGCGATGAAATGTCTGTATATTATTCAAGGATATATTAAAGATATTCACAAAACTAGGATCGATATCTTTGTAGGATAGTGTTTCAGATTCTCTGCAGAATTTCAAGAAACCCCAAATACTAGCCAACTCAATATTATCGATTTTACTGTCAGAATTGTATAGTAGTTTCATTTTATTACTGGTCTGACACCTATAAACCTGATATGTATCTAAAAAGACAGCTACTTTAATAAAAATGCCCAAACAAAAAATTGTTCTTAAGACTCTTAAAAGTCATGGTACTATATGGCATCCAGATTCTGGTATAGTATTTAAGGGTCGAAATGACCGCGTAGTTATTGGACGTCTTGGTGAAGATAATCAAATTATTACCCTGGATGATGAAGCTATAAGATTATGTGAAGAATGGAATTTTAAACCTGATGAAAGCCTCCTAGACGACGAGGAGGAGACTCCTACAGATGAGGAAGAGACTCCTAAGGAAGATGAGGAGGAAACTCCTAAGGAAGATGAGGAGGAAACTCCTACAGATGAGGAAGAGACTCCTAAGAAAGACGAGGAGGAAACTCCTACAGATGAGGAAGAGACTCCTAAGAAAGACGAGGAGGAAACTCCTACAGATGAAGAAGAGACTCCTAAGAAAGACGAGGAGACTCCTAAGAAAGACGAGGAGACACCTAAGGAAGAGGAGGAAACTCCTAAGGAAGAGGAGGAGACTCCTAAGGAAGAGGAGGAGACTCCTCCAGTTGAGGAGGAGACACCTAAGGAAGGGGATAGTTGGGTAGCTATTAGGAAACTTCAGACACTGGTTGGACAAAAGCTTAGTCATCTGGAAGTTAAGGTTCAGAAAGATATTACAAGCCACCGCAAAGAGTTGGAAAGAACTAAGAAGGAGTTGGAAGGTGCTAAGAAGGAGTTGGAAGGCGCTAAGAAGGAGTTGGAAGGCGCTAAGAAGGAAGCGGAACAATATAAAGATGAGTATGACAAGCTCAAGCAGAAGTTCGATACGATGAAGAGTCTTTTCAATTAATAATTTTGATTAGTTTGCATGGTTAATATTGATATATTAACTATGAACACTGTTTTTACCCTAATGTACGTCAATGTTGACGTTCCAGCAAACTCAGAAGTTATTGGTGTATATAATTGTAAAGATGTAGCTATTGACGCTCTACTAAAAGCTGCTCATTATTCTGAGAAAAATGGTATATTATACCAGTATCTAGAAAGAACTGATGAATATGAATCTTTCGCTGCTTTAAGAGAACAAGTAAAGAACGATCTATTTCTGGTAGATGAGGATATCTACAGGATTATGGAGGTTCCATACAAATAGTAATTTTATGTGTAAGATTATACTCATTACACATAAAAATGTTTTGTTATTTACGGGAAGGCAGTAACCTGGATATCGTTCTGACCAGCACTGAGCGAAGCAGCGTACATAGGGGTCATAGCAATGTCAACACCAGCAATGGTCTTGTCGACACCTCCACTGGACTGGTTGATGAGAGCGGTAAGAGCCTGGGTGGTCTCGTTCTGAGGTCCAGCAAGGACGTTCATGGCACCCTGTTGAAGATCAACATTGGGGGTGGCAGAAACCTGGAACCATCCAGTCTGTTGAGGGGCGATAGCAAGATCACCACGGATCATATCACCCTGGGATCTGAGTCTACTGTTGCGGTTAGCGTAGATGAGTCTGTCATAGACAACGGGCTGCATGGTCTCACCGTCGGCATTCACAGTGGTCATATCTCCAACAGGGATCATGTTTGTGACACTAGGGTACTCATCCTGGGCAGGCGCCTCAAAACTCTCCTTCATCATCTTCTTGGTTCCGCAAGAACCACTGGTGCAAGATCCGCAGTAGCTCTCAGCCATCTGTCCCATAGCAAGTGGGTCAGAGGGAACAGCGAGGTTCTTCTGCTCGGGCATCTTGTAGTTAATGTAAGCTCCGTATTGTCCTCCGTAAGCACGAGGAGCCAGAGCAGACTGGTACGTTCCAGGGACAGCATAGAACTGACCCTTAGCAGCAGCAGCGCGGGAATCGGCAACGGTACGGATAACCTTTGTGGTTCTAGGCGCGTTGACAAAACCTTCACTGCTGACGACCGTGTTATCAAAATTAGCGATCGCGAAAATAGATATAATCATTGCAATCATTGTACATGCGAACTTAGCGTTGAACATTTTATTCATAGCCAAGAGAAAATTAAAATAAAAAATTCTTGTCAGCAATCCTTACAGAAGTTGAGAAAGTATAGACTTGTATTCTTCCATATATTTTTGATTTATGCAAATGTCAGAAGACAATTGTGTTTCCAGATCCTTTTCATAAATATTCTTTGCTATTACCCTTAGACTTTCTCTGTTTGCGAAATTATTCATCATTGCAAAGTTATCTGCAGCCAAGAGTTTCCCTAAATTACTCAAATAATAACTTCGCATCTCATCATTTACCTTGTACTTACCTGAGTTCACCAACACGTACTCGATCTGAATCTTATGTTCAGACAAAAGGGGTCCTCCTTTGGGTTCCAACATAGACTGTATCTTCTTCGGGTCAAGAAAAGTTTCCTCGTTATATTTAGCCTGTTCCAGTTTACTAACACTTACATTATAATCAATTTCCTTCGCAGACATAGACGAGATTTTATCTGTGTAAACGGTGTCTATGAAATTTATAACGTCATCTGCAATCTGTATATATTCGGTATTATCGACATTCACTCTCTTTAAGTATGACAGCATACTATTTTTAAGACTCATGAGGCTTGAACTCATGGTCTGGGCAGCAAAGTAAGTAAAAAGAATGTTATTTGGTTGGGGTAGACTACACGACTTCGTATTGTAGAACACGTTGGTATAGCTAGCGATAGCGTCTTTTTCTGATCCTGCGAAAATGTAGTCGTAAATCTGCATAGAGTTACCCTTAGTCATGTAATCATTGTATGTATCAACAACACTTATTCTTCCAGAGAAGGGTATTATATTCAATATATGTCTGACAAGATCCATGGGACCTAACTCTTCCAGCTCGTACTTATCTAACGAAATGAGATTCTCATACTTCTTAGAAAAATTTAAAAAGTTACGAAGATCAGCTGCACTGGAAAATTTATCCCTCCTGTATTTGTTACCCGTCATGAAGTTAGCAATCTGAAACGATTGGGTGAATTCGTTAGGAGGTAGACGGTTCAGACTGTAAATAGATGTCACCAACATACTGAATATGTCCTGCACAGTACTAGCATTGAACATATTGATAAACCCATGATGCAATCCATTGTACACGATGTGAGACTTTCCATAGTCAATGATCACAGGTATAATTTTTGTCGAAATCTTTATAACATTGTCATGGCTTATCATGTAGTTGAAATTAATCGGTTTAGGAGTAAATTGAAGCATGACATTCCATGGCGTAAGATCATAGTGTACAAACCCACATGTATTCTGAGCAACCTTGATCGCAAGAGACAGCTGAACGAGGATAAACACAAAATCATTAAAATTAAAGTCTTTACCTTTGATGTAATCGAAAAGTGTCACACCCTTTATATGCTCAGTGATGACATTATAAGACCCATCATTTCCCTTATAAGAGCCAAAAATGTATGCGAAATTAGGGATATGTTTGAGTACATTGTTAGTACCGTAAAGACCTACGAAAGTTTCATGGGCGTGTTCCTTACTCTTCTTCGGGTCTTTTGTTGTTTTTACTGCGAAGTCAAACCCTGCCATACGCATAACATTAATAACACCAAGCTTATTGGAAAATATTTCCCCCATATGTTCGGCCTCTTTCTCAAACGTACTATTCATAGTAACCCGATTAACAGCCCACTGAATTCCTTGAAGAAGAGTGTGTGATCTACCAACGTTTGGTAATTTATATACCTTCATCATATCTTGCTTACCAGGATACTTGGACATACTAACTTCTATAAGTTTTTGTTCATCTTTCAGCATAATGTCCCTTGGAGATTCAGTGTTGTAAAGATAAGTTCCCATCTCCTCCTTGAGATTAACTAATTTCTTCTGGACATAGTCAAGTACCCCCTTCTTATTCAGAAATGTGTTGAAAAACACAAGAGCATTCTTGGCAATCTCCTTACACTCCGAATCATGAGATTTACACCATTTAATCTGATCAATCAAGTCAGACATATCGCTTTTCACAGGGACAAAATGCTTATAAGGAACAAGCATCGAGCTATACCACAACTTCCATTGAGAATCCACTATTAAGACAACTGAACCCATGCTAAGTTCAAGTGACAGACGGAAGGCTTCAACGTGTCCTTCTATATGGAGTATATATTTATAGTGAGATTGCTCTTCAGGACTCAAACGTCCCGCTAATTCAAAAGGTAAATTTTTAACTTCTATAGTCTGTAGAAATTCGTCATTTTTTATCTTCCTAGGCCTTACGTTCCAGTTAGAGATCCCTGCATCCAAGAATGGTATTCCGTCTTCGTCGACACGACCGAGAGAAGACATATAAGCTGCTTTGAGACGAGGATTCGTTTCAATTGTTACACCGCAACCAGTAGTTCCTCCCCTGAAAACAGCCGTAGGCTTTTTGTTTTCCCAGTTCAACTCGAATGTTTCATCATATGATCTACAAGTTTTAGGGAAATAAATTCCTTCTTTACTCTGTACACGAGCCCAATCCTCCCAAGTAGGAATAGTAACATCTGCATATCTAGAAGAAGTAGACATAGATAGAATGGGAATGTACTTGTCGTATGAATGAGACACCAACGGTATCTTGTCACTTCCCCAAATATTATCATAAGCCTCTGTACCGTCTCTTGTTAAGAGAGGAAAATCTCTCCTGTTCACGAACAACTCTATATCAGGTACTTTACGAGCAGCACATAGCTCCTCTAACATGTTCTTGAGGTTACCAACATTCGAATCACCCTCCGATAGTGGAAATTCATACCTAATCAGGCAGTTATTACCATACCATGCATCGATATTGTCATTTACACGTCTTGGGTTGAAGTTGTATCCTGACAATTCAGTAACATATTTGATAAAGTCCTTGTGAGTTTTGTATTTCTTGGGGTCAACCTTTATCTTGTCACTCCATTCATTTGTGAAACTTGCCTTTGAAAAAGGAAGGAATACATCAAGCTTATTATCCTTGATCTTTATAAAGATTCCTTTCTTGAACTTATTGAAGATATACCTAAAAGTGTTAATTACTGCGTCAGCCCCAACATTCTTATATTTGTCCCAACTATCCAGTATAGATTCGTTAGCGAATATATTACCTTCTAATGATATATCTTCACTACAACCATTACCATTTGTAGGGTCCCTGTACTCTTGAAACTGTTCTTCATCACCAGCTGTGAAGTTATTCTGAGTGAAATTTTTGTATCGACTGTTAGTCTGTTTCTTTTCTTTAGATTTAACAATGCATTCCTCCTTATCGAAGAAATAGTCGGGATTATTCTGAAATTGATGAGTGGTGGTCATTTTATTTTAAACATCATATTTTAAAGAATTATTCACTTTAAAATTTTAATATCTAGATGGTTCAATCTTCTTAAATGAAAGTTTCTCAGCGTCAACAGGATTACCCTTCTGAACTTCTATAAGTTGTTTATAAGCATTGTTTGTATCACTAACTCCTAGATTCCTTAAGAGTTCCATAACATCTTGTTCCTTCTCCTTCTTTTTCTTGGGAGGACGTTTTGCCTTACTTTCTATAATAATAGCAGTACCATTGTATTTAAGACCAGCTTGATCTTTTGACTTAAGGTAATCAGTTATACTCTTTTCTAGTTCCTTTGCCCTAGTTCTGAGCTCCTTATTCCTCTTACAGTTTCTCTTTATTTCAGAGTTTATACGCTCTATTTCATCTACATAGCTCTTGATTGACATATTTTGTTATAGACAAGGAATACTCTTTAAATTTACGAATTTTCTCGCGTAATTATAAAAGATGTCTGCATACGAAATCACAAGATGGGATGGCGGGAGCACAAATAACAAGCAGTTCCCTGTTATTTATGTCAAACCAGATGATACTTTAATATCTGCTGCGAGAGTTAATAGTTTTTCATTTATGTGTATGATTAATAACACTGATAGTATATATGACGGTAAAAGTATACCTGGTGTTATGATCCAGAGTGCGGAATACCCTAACCCAAGACCCAATTTCTTCAAGGCCACTGGTCTCTACGCAATACAACTCGTTTCTGATTGGCACGGATACCCTCAGAACAATGGGACCGTTAGTTTCGCTGGGATCAAGGAGACCCCCATACCTGATGACAACAAAAACGAGCCTGACTCTATACCTACACCTCCACCTCCTACACCTAAGCCTAAGCCTGTCCCTAAGCCTGAAGAGAAGGATGTTCCGACAGATAATTCGTCAAAATCTTTGACAAGCACTCAATTAATCTTATTGATCGCTTTTATTGTAATGGCAGTCATACTAATTATTGCTGTTACTACAAGAAGGAATTAATCTCTACTTCTTCTTACTCGCAATGAATCCAGCATCAGGACATTTTACATTAATAAACCTGTCTAATACTATTTTACAGTGACTTGTCAAAGTCATACTTCCTCTTTCAACACACTCGAGCAAACACTCAGGTGAAATCCAACATATACCATTTGCATCATTGTTAGGAATATGTTCCTGAACACTCACTTTACATTCTTTTAGTTCCATATAGAAGTATATGGCACTTTTCCGTATCTTAGTAGCTTTACTAAAATCTGAATCAGATATAGTTAGTCCTGTTTCCTCCTTTACCTCTCGTATAGCACACATTCTCTGAGATTCACCATAATTCAGTGTCCCCTTCGGTGGTCCCCATAGATTACCACACGACTGTATCAACAGTATTTTACCGTTTTGAGGGTCTCTTATAAAAACACCTGCTTTACTCTTTCTATTTGGACCTCCTACATCAAATGACCAATCAGCCGCGATATAAGGCTTTATGACAATGTCACAACACCCCCTGGGGCACTTAAATGTCTCTGTTGTCATCTGAGTATAATTACTTATAGATCATCAAGTTTTAAACTATATAAGATAAAAATTTGCTGTGAGTAATTGTCTGTTTCAACTGATGTATTATTCCACTAACCACATAAGGATCACACACAAACACAAAAGTCATATATACAGATTTGAAACCGATATATGCACTGAAAATCATTGGGTTATAACCGAAATAAACGGGTTTGGTTAGACCAAATGATGAACACGTAGATCAATGTTCCTACAGCCGATTGGCACGCCCTATAATCTGATTCATTAAGATGTCAGTCATGTCATGGTAAAGGATAATATCAGTAGCTTCCCTTAGATTGATTCCAGCTGCATTAGTAGTAGAATTCAGTAACAATACACTAGTCTCACCATTCTTAAACTTTTCAAGGATATTATCTCGATGCTTGGTAGTTCCTCTTAGAATATCATACTTTATCTCATTATCTGAGAATGTTTGGAATAAGGTATTGAAAGTTGCATCATGATTAGAAAATATTACAATTTTTCCATCCTTGTTATTATCTAGTATTTTAAGGATTGTTTCGTTTTTGGTCATTTTAGTCTTCTTATCTTTCTTCTCAGTCTCGTCAGTCATTTCTTCATTGATATATACCATGTCACTAGGTACCATATCTTTTCTACAATTAGGGCAACTTTTATGCTCCTTTAACCACTTCAACAGACATTCACCGCAAAAAACTGCCTTGCAACCTATTTCCATCACTGGCTTTTTCTTTTCACCATAACAAATAACACATAAATCGTTAAGCATGTCCTTTACACGTTCAGACATATCTGATAGTTGTAGATTAACCCTAACTTTACGTTCTTCCCATTCCTTTAGCCTATTTTCATCTTGTCTTATCGTATAAATACGGATTTTAGAGTTAATCTCTTCGAGCTCCTCCAACTTTTTATTCCGAACTAATTCCAGTATATTATTTGTTTGGTTTCCACCAAGAGTCGATATAGCACCTTCGATGTTACCAGCTGAAACCATCTCAGAAACATGACTATTAACCATCCCTCTGATTGCAGACAGAACAGGTTGATAACATGAATAATACTCATGATAGGTAGCAGGCATCTCGAAAGATTTAGTAACATATTCCATTGAATTACGCACCGTTATATACTGTGAGATATATGTATCAGATGAGAGATCTGAATATGTGTAATATCTTATAGAATTAAGAATATTCTTCATATAACTGTTCTTACATTTACTATGCATAAAACTCATAGCTGCAGGAGTAGCTGTTACCAGCCACGTAAAACCAGCGACTATCGGCTTCATACCTATAACTCGAACATGTCCAGGCTCGTCAAAAATGAAACGCTTCCACGCATAACCATCATATCTTGAGACCAAACCATTGTACATAGTCAAAGTTACTATAACAACATCATAGTCTTCCACAACAACGTTATCAATGTCTTTGCGAGACGTGACAGTGATTATTGACAAATTACTACTCTTCTTAAAGTCTTCTACCCACTGCGAGACTATAGACTGAGATACCAATACTAAAGTACATGGCAGTCTGTCATATTTAGTAATTCTGGTACTTGAGACTATACCCTGATACTCAGAATAATTATACTCTCTTACATAATACTCATTTATTGGCCATTTCATATTATCTATAGAAACCAGACCAACCATCGATAGAGTCTTACCATATCCAGTAGGATCTGCATTAATACCAAGAAGGGTCTTTATACTGTAGTTGGGATCTATTCTGACACATTGTGTTCTCTCTAACTCTTGCATTTTGAATATAGTACGTTTCTGATGTTCGAACAGTGGCACGGAAATTGTTTTAGGTTGTAATACCAACTCATATGTATTATCTTCTTGTGTACTCATTAGTATGTTTGTCATTTAGTCCTTACATTTTAAATGACAAAACCATCGATTATTAAGATTTACTTTGAATAGACGCGACAAGAGTCTTAGACCACCTCAATGCAGCTTCTGCTCTTAGTCTATTAAACTCATATGTCTTGTAAATATCAGAGTTTAGGAACTTTGAAACCCATTCACTATAGTCATCCTGTATTTTCAACTCAAGTATAGTGTAGTACATGTCGAGATAAGGTTCTATCTCTGTATGATACGATAAAAATCCAAGTACAACATCCAAGTGCCTATCAACGGTCAGTCTATGCCTAATATTTAAGTCAAAAAGTCTATTACATGCAGCCATTATATCTTTTTGCTTCGGAACCTCTATATTAAAAACTTTATCAAGTCTCAGAATATCTATCTCAATCAGTTTGAGCTTATTTTCTACCAAAAAGTCCATCATACCACTGATCTCAGTTTCTAGAGGTCTCCCTTCTAATTTCAGGTTATATCCGATCATTACACTTATGTTATATAGGGTAGTAATGTAGCTAGGCTTAACGCTAATACATTCTAAAGCCTTCTCAATAGCCTTACGTTTACCAGCTACTTGTTGGTCGAAGAAATCATCATACTTCTTGATCATACTGTTGTATTTAACATTCCTAAAAATCTCACGATCTGTCACAACAAACATATCTTTAGTGTTACTAGGAGCAGCACTCATAAACATTCTTATCATATTTGCTGGAATAAGGTTAGCTAGTTTACTCGTAGAAGCTTTCTTACAGTATTCATTACCAGCTTCTATTATACCATTAAAACCCTTTTTCCCCCATATATCGTAAGGGTCGTATTCGTCTCTTAGAAACGAGAAGAGTTTGGATATTAGTCTTCGCGTTTGCATGTTAGTCGCCCTTGTTGTACAGTTGTTCAAAAATTTATAAGCGTCGTAACCTGGTATCATATAGTTCATCATCCCATATTGTGGAAAACTAAAACTTCCTACTGTAGTTCCATCAACTGTGACGGAAGACATACCAAAGTCAATTATCACTGGAATATACCTGGGATTCTTTACTGTTATTAGCTTGTCGTCCAGTACAAATGAATAACTATCAAAGTTACCCTCTCTAACCATCACATTACCTGGGTGAAGATCAAAGTGTGTGAACTGGCACTCTCTCTGTGCTATCTCAAGACCATAAAGTATTTGAATATAAATCTGCATAAATTCATCATAATCTATAATATCATTCTTTAGGAGATACTCGACGCTTCTTCCTGGAACATTCTCATAAATCACGTATGCTGACATACTACTAGCTTTTTTGTCCTGGCAAAGTTTCTTTTTATCAGTTGGATCTGAACACAAAAATGACCCCAAAGTGTACACAAAAACAGGAGTTATATACCTAAGCTTGTTGAGTGTCAAGCCTATGAAGTACTCACGTATCATTGAGTCAAAACCATCAGCTTCCTGAGGAACCTTTAGAATAACATCTATATCATCGAGTACCTTAGTCTTATACACGAAACCTTCCACACTCGAGACATCCAGCTTCTTCATCTCGACAATCCACTTATTTATACTGGAGTGAAGCTTATACAATCCTCTATCTTTTTTATTTTTCCGTCCTGATGTGTTAGAAATTAATAATGTATCAAACAGACACAAAACAGCTTTCATATCGATTCCATTAGTATAATTATCTTCAAGGATTCTCTTTACTTCATAGGGCACAATTTTGTCTAGCTCAGATGTATATTTATTAGAAATGTTACATACATCACTTTCATCGAGTATTTTCATAATATACTCATGTTGTTGATCTTGATCGGAAAACGCCATTTCTTATATGATAACAAAAATATAAGAAAAAATACTTTACACCATAGGACGTCCATATCGTCCAGCCATCTCCAAATTCATCTTCCTAGACATAACAGACTTTTCTGACTCGTAAGGACCCCTTATCAGATCAGCTCTCTGGTGAGACGCAATCTGTCCAGAATTATTAAATCCTCCAGGCTGAAGCTTGGGAGCAAGGGAATAATCCCTGGAACTATGCGAATCATCACCCTTTGCAACTATATTCGAAGAGAAACTAGCCTTTGGCATGTTACGCTCAAAATACAATTCATTCTCATGGGCAACACGCTTATGAACAGACCTGTCACCAACATTAGTGGTAGCATGATGATTAGGAAGAACACGGGATAGTTCCATATCATCATGAATATAATTGTTCTTCTCAACACCGCTAACAGCCGCGTGATGACTGACATTACGCAAATCCCTCACACGAATATCAGAAAGATCAAGAACATCCTCTATAGAAGAGGTGTTAGAAACCTTGGATCCAGGATTAGTCAGAACATTACTAGTGTTCACATTCTGTACAAACCTCTCTGTATCAAGATCATTGTTATTACCCACAAATCTACGAGAATCACCTGCATTTGATCGGGCCATCGCATGCATAGGGTCTATGTAAATCTCCTTAGTTGGCTCCTGAACAACCCTTTGAGTAACATCCATACTCCTAACACCAGATGTAGCTGACGTCTTTATACTAGGCTGAATAACATACTTAACCTCAAAAGGCTTCTCAGCAGGCTTCTCAACTTTGTAAACAGCAGTAGGACGCACAACAGTATGAAGAATATCCGTCTTCACTTCCTTGGTTTTATCAGCTGTTGCACATACCCTAGCTTTACGAGAATAATCGATGAATTCAGCATTGGTTTTTGCACTTGTCCAAGCACGAGGCTGACGAGAAAGAGGAAGCAACTCCTCTTGCATTCTAACAGGAGGACGGAAGGCACCATCCTTCATAATTGTATAAGGTAACTTTGCAGCCTGCTGACCTCCAGCAATAATTCCTCCAGAGCGTTGACCACCATTGTTACCATGATTACTATACGACACACTGACTGACGGGTTTACACCACGTGCGTACACCTGAATAGCCTCGCAACCTCTGTCGCCAGCCTCATCAATCATCTCGGTGATAGAACTAGTTTCTCCCACCTTATCAATTCTTCTAGTTGTGATAGATTTGGGGGGATCGCGTAATATATTATTGTTTGTACCCCAGCTATCAACCGATTGTAATGTTGCTTTACCGAAGCCAACAATTCCTGAGTAAGATAAACCACCTGCTGACATTTCTTTATTTATAACATGCTTTTTTATTTTTATGCTAATAATAAATATGCCTGAAGATACTCCTATTACACAGACCAGAATATGTATACAGCAAACACCAAAACATGAACAGGATGCAATAAACCAAAAACGACTCAAGGGATCCTCTGACATGCACATACAAAAATTATCAGCCGCATTCAATGCATCTAAAATATGGCCTGCTGGAACTACAATTAATATTGCTTTCCTAGAAGATGGAGAAAATGTACCCAGAACTCCAATAAACCCCGTATACACAGATACTGGCAGAAAAGTGGACCCAGATCCATTGTCCCTTATCACAGCACATATGAAAACGAAAGATGCGGTTCAAAAAATCGTTACAGATCGTATAGCACCCCTAGTCAACTTAAAATTTAACTTCGTTACAAATCCTTCGGAAGCCCAAGTCAGAATTAGCTTCGAACCTAATGGAGGTGCATGGTCGCTCGTAGGAACAGATTGTTTACAGGAAACCGACGGGGCCACTATGAATCTTGGATGGTTCGACGTTGCAACAGTAATGCACGAGTTCGGACACACTCTCGGAATGATACATGAACACCAAAACCCACATGACAACCCAATACTTTGGAACGAGGAAAAGGTGTTCCAATGGGCACGTGAAACACAGGGATGGTCCAGCGAAACAACCAGAGAGAATATCATAGACACCCCTAATTACGGAATCAATGGTTCCCAATTCGATCCCCTATCTATCATGCTTTATTTCTTCCCTGCGGATCTCACCACAAATAACAAGGGAACACACCAAAACCTTCGTCTATCTGGGCTAGACGCTGAATGGATCGCAAAAATGTACCCTAAAACAGACGAAGATCCAGACGAAACAGCTGATGACTTTTATCAACTAACATATGGTGAGTCATTACAGGATGCTATAGAAAAAAGCGAAACAGAAGCATTAGGTAGTAAGAATGGAAAAATTAACTGGCTCTTAATAATTATCATATTGGCCTTTATTCTCATCATGGCTATAATTATAATCAAAAACAGATAAATTATTGTAATATACTAAAAATGACATACAAAAAACTAAAGGATACATGGGCTTCATCTCAAACAATAGAGTCTTATTCTGGACCTGTGACTCTCTCTTTACCAGAATGGAATAGATATGTTAGTAACGGTCTCAATGTTCTATACGGATCTGGAGGTGTCATACCTGGTGGAACAATTCAAACCCCTGGCGGTAACAGTGGTGCTGTATATAGAGGTCATGTTAGGCAAGGTTGGGGTATGTATGACCCAAAAGGTAATTAAATTATTTTTACTATGTATTAGTAAAAATGAGTAAAAACAAAATCATTGTAACAATATTTATTCTTATTGTATTTTCAGCAGTCTCTTATTTGATCTACAAGAGCGTAAAAGATAGAAATGGACCTGATGGACCTACTGGACCTACTGGACCTGATGGACCTACTGGACCTACTGGACCTGATGATCCCACTGGGCCTACTGGACCTGATGATCCCACTGGACCTACTGGACCTGATGATCCCACTGGACCTACTGGACCTACTGGACCGACTGGACCTACTGGGCCTGATGATCCCACTGGACCTACTGGGCCTGATGATCCCACTGGACCGACTGGACCTGATGATCCCACTGGACCGACTGGACCTGATGACCCTACTGGGCCTACTGGACCGACTAAGCCTATAATAATCGGTATAGGAAACGGATACTATCCAGAAAAGAATAACATTGCTTAT
>Ga0181597_10001828_pt1 | contig 23557 bp, 9 predicted proteins | sample 041ome_5_FD_148647 | JGI IMG/M metagenome (GOLD analysis project Ga0181597, IMG submission 148647) | Coastal salt marsh microbial communities from the Groves Creek Marsh, Skidaway Island, Georgia - 041403US metaG (spades assembly) | ecosystem: Environmental > Aquatic > Marine > Intertidal zone >...
GAAAGAGAGAAGGAAAACTACCACTCGAAACGCAACAACGAGGAATACCGTCTCGTTTTTTTCCGTGGCGTTCGAGTTATTCTTCCTCCTCCTTTGATTGGATTCGTTTTCATCTCGCGACGAGCGACGCCGATCGTGGTTCTCTTGTTCCTGCGCGTCTAATGTCATTTCCACAACGCACGTTCAAAGGGCAAGAGCGAGAGTGAGAGCGAGAGTGAGAGCGAGAGCGAGAGCGAGAGCGCGTGTGAGTATATAGAGATACGCGCTCGCGTATTTTTTTTTTCTTTTCCAAGAAAGAGGAGGGGGGTTTCCTCGTTTCCTCTCCATACTTTTTTTTCCCACCTGGCACTTGAATATGATACAATATAGAATGTCCTAACAGCGTGTGTGCGAAGATAAACATGAAAACACAGACCGGATTGGAGACGAGGTTGGTAACGATGAGATTAGTCAAGAGAAGGAGAAGAAGAAGAAGAAGACAAATGCCGCTCGCGATGAGGTTAGAAAAAAGAAACGCGAATGAAGAGGAAGAAAAAGGGAAAGGCGGGATGTATTTGTGGCTTTTAGATAGAGACGGCGTGATTAACGAGGACGTCGGGTCGCCCGGGGTAATTGACGTGGACAGATTTAAGTTTTTACCTCTCGCGAAAGAGAGTTTATGGTCGATTCGAAGGAGACAGAATGTTGATGAATCAACAAGTAAAACAAATGCTGCTGTTCGCAAAGTTGTTTGTTTAATCACAAATCAAACGTGCGTGGGAAAAGAGATAATAACGGAGGAGTATTTAACAGATGTCATTCACAAAAGAATGACCGAGGAACTTTCTCGCGATGGTGGCGCAGATGCCTTCTTTGATGCGATTTTATACGAGACATCACCAGTTGAAGGCAATAATCGCAGAAAGCCGGCGCCCGGGATGGTTCTCGAAGCTCTGCAAATGTTCCCGCCTAATACACCGGGGAAAGATGGAGTGATTTTCGTCGGGGATTCTATGACGGATATGATGGCAGCTGGGAGAGCGGAAATCGAAAGTGGGCGCTCGATAACGAGAGTTTTAGTGGGCACAGGTTACGGCTCAAGAGTTTGGAGCGAGCTAGCGGAAGAAAATGAAGAGCTCATCGATGATGGTGTTTTTTACTATTACGTAGAGAGTGAGAGAAATGATGTTAACAAGGAATCAAGTTTGGATGCATTTCCCGAGGAATGCTTTCCGTTATACGTAGCGAAGGATTTGGCCGCCGCGGTTGATATTTTTTTATAGCTCGTTCGTCGATTTGATCGATACGATTAGATATGATTTGTGTTTGAATCAACCGATTGGATTCTACTTAAAGCGTTTTTGTCGGCCATAATCGCATGCGCGGTTTGTTGATATCCCAAATCGACCAGACCAGCGCGGTCGCTATGCTGAGCCAAATACCTAGCGGCATTAAAACGAAACCGGCGGTTGGTAAAACCGAGTAATATTGGTATATAGCAAACCACGCGCTCGACAAGACGAATAAAACGCCGACGGCGGATACGCCCAACATTTTCTCTTTGTTCGTGACAAAATTCCACCAGTCTCCGATGGATAAGTGCAAAACTAAGCACATGATTGGGAAGCAAAATAACTTGCCCACTTGTTCGTAGACTAATATGGAAGAAATCGAACGTAAAAACGCGATGGAGATCCAAACTACCGGGAACACTTTCGCTGGAGGCGTCCATTCCGGGCGTTTTCTTTGCTCTTTCATTTTGATTTCGGTTATCAATTTTGGTCGAGACGCGTCTAGAATGGAAAACGTTCTCGATCTCAACGCCAGGAAAGCGAAGAAGAAGAACAAAAAGACGTTTCGGATTTTTGTCATCGTCGCGGCTTTCGCCGCCGCCGCCGATGCCGCGGCTTTAACCGCCGCCTTCGATGTTCCCACCGCCGCGGACGATGTCGCGTTCCCGAAGCCACCACCAGTGACAGCGGTTAACGCAACGTCCATTGCAAATAAAACTAATCCAATCATACACGCTTCCGTAGCAATCGAAAAGATATATTTCCCGATGAGCTCAATCGAAACAGGTCCGTAGTTTTGTTTCCAATTGTTTATCCATTTTGAAGCGGATCTTGCGCGTTCCTTTGCTTCGTAATCAAAAACTGTGTGCGTCATAAACGCGGCGCCAGATTTCCCTTTCTTTCCTCCTTTTGTTGTTGAGGTGAACGAAGCCGTGCCTTTCGGTGAAGAAGATGATTGCGCGAACACTCTTCTTCTTCTCCTTGTTCTTCTTAGTAGCGCATTCCTTCGACTCTCTCTGTTCGTCGGCGAGGACGAGAGCAGAGTGTTGTTCTTCGGAAAAGTGGTGAGCGATATCATCACCGTCATCGTATTCGTATTCGTATTCGTTTTGAGGATTGAGGATTGAGGAGGTGATTTTTAAGCCACAAACGTGACAAAACAGAACACACACACTCATCATAAAACGACAACAACAAAAGATGATTTTAAGGAGGTGAAGAAGATGAAGAAGACGAAGAAGATGAACTTCTTCGAAAGAGCGGCTTCGGGCGTGAACTCGTTGCTTTTGGACTCGACAATTCGTTCGAGAGCGAGCCGAGAGCTGAGCAACGCAAAAGATAAGTTTTATTCACTCAAACTCCCGTCGTTGTTTTTGAGAACATCATCGAAATCAACAGCAGTAGGCTTTAACGAGAAAGACGACGGTTCCACCTGCGACTTACAAGTCGGCGACGGCAAACCGTATTTGGATTCGCCAGCTTTCTTGCGAACACAGTTGTGGGAGAGTGCGATGAAGAAGTACAGCAGCAAACACGGAGAAGGTGAAGTAAACGGAGAAGAAGATGAATTAGATGAATTAGTAGACGAAAGAGAAGAGAAAAGAGATACAGATGACACGGAGGATTTTGAAACCTTGATTGAGCGAGACTTGCGACGAACGTTTCCCCATCATCCTTCGTTTAAAAGCGCGAAAGGAATCAATAAAATGCGAAGACTTTTGTTGGCGTACAGAGATTATGACCCAAGCGTTGGGTACTGTCAAGGAATGCCTTTTATCGTCGGTATTCTAGCTCTGTACATGAACGAAAGTGACGCGTTCCAAACGTTGCTTTTTATCATGTCGAAATCCACTAGAAACGCGAGGGAGATATACGAAGAGAACGGAATTGGATTAAAAAGGACATTTTCGAAGCTCGAGAGTCTTTTACAATGTGAAAACAAAAGACTCAGCGCGCATTTACAGAAGTTCAAAGTAGGTCCGATGATGTATGCTTCGGGGTGGATCCTGACTTGTTTTGCGAGTGATTTTACTACGCGATTTTCGTGCCGAGTCATGGACGTGATCATAGCAAATGCGAATATGGATTTCACTTACGGCGATTTTATCACAAACGTAGCTGTATCGATTTTGAACGAGGCGACGGAAGATTTGCTCGCAATTGGAAGCGATGAAGACGGCGAAAAAGGGGAAGAAGTAGTTTTCGAGAAACTCGTTCAATATATACGTCAAGAGCCTCAACGATGGGACGGAGAGAGATTGAATCGTGTCTTAACGCTTGCGATTCACTCGCTTTCGGAGAGAGTGAAAGCGTGCAGAGAGATTGAGCGTGTCACGAATACAATCGTTTGAGTTTTACAATCTAGCCTGACCTGTATAATAGGAATAAGTACGCACTGAATGAAAAAAACATCACTACTACGCATACGTGTTGAGTAATACGCGTTCTCTTTTAACCTCTACTGAGAATATGGAAGAAGTAAGGTACCCACGGCCGTGGTACTTTTGTGAATCACTTCTGTGTCGATTTTGGGCACGTCGAGAGCCTCTGCGCACGCCGTTCTCACTCGTTCAGCAAACACTTTTAAGTTTTCATTTTCCTCTTTGCTCGGTTTCATCGATGGTAGAAACGTAACCTTGAGCGGATTCGTTTTAGCAAGGAACAGATCTGCGAGTGATTCAAAACGCTTCGGATACAGTCTTCGTACGAAATGTGTAGCTTTTTCGCGGCGGTGACCAGCTCGGTTCGAGCTAGAGGGAGAAGAAGAAGAAGAAGAAGAAGAAGAAAAGAGTAAAGTGACAGGCTGCACTTTTTGTCCTTTAGCGAAAAGGTTTTCGTCGAATTCTAACACGTGAGTAAGACTTGCGCGCCCTGCAACTTCGGGGAAGTATATGGTCGGGAGTCGTCCAGAAATCAAAGCCAATAACTTCTTCATTCGGTGAACGTATTGCTGTCGATGCGCAAACGTCTTACCGAAAAAAATCTGATCTGATCCGACGGCATCAACGATTGTTGCCTCGAGTGCCGTCGTCGACCTCTCATGCAACAGAGTTGGCGGCGCCGCCGAAATGAATAAAGGGATGGATCGTCGCAAGTACTGCACGAAGAAAAGAATCTCAGAAATCCGAGGTGCGTTGGAAACGACAACCAAGGGCGTGCTGTGAGAATGAATGTCGATATTGGCGTCTCTTTCGCACCCTTCGATCGTAATTTCTGAATGACCCAGCGCTTTCAACATAACCTCGCACAGAGAGACGGTAAAATACACGTGCAATCTTTTTGCCTTTTGATAAAGACGGTTCAATCTTTTGTCGTCGCTTCGACGATGTTTCTCCTTGACACCGCCAGTATTTATTTTGGTGTCGCTTAACAGGACAACTTCTCTCGTTGTCCATAAGAATCTTTCTCGCAAGGCACTATCGACGCTTTCGGCGTTATTGCTGTTGTTGTTGTTGTTGTTGTTGTTGTTGTTGTTGTTGTTGTTGTTGTTGTTGTTGTTGTTGTTGTTGTTGTTGTATTTCCGGAAGGATGAGTATCTGTATAGCGTCGTGCGCCTTCGCTCATTCAAGAAACGCACGATAACGGCGTAAGCTCGAGTCGAAACGTACAACGCGGCGAAAGAGAGAAGGAAAACTACCACTCGAAACGCAACGAGGAATACCGTCTCGTTTTTTTCCGTGGCGTTCGAGTTATTCTTCCTCCTCCTTTGATTGGATTCGTTTTCATCTCGCGACGAGCGACGCCGATCGTGGTTCTCTTGTTCCTGAGCGTCTAATGTCATTTCCACAACGCACGTGAGAGTGAGAGCGAGAGCGAGAGCGAGAGCGCGTGTGAGTCTATAGAGATACGCGCTCGCGTATTTTTTTTTCCCTTTCTTTTCCAAGAAAGAGAGAGAGATTTGGAACACAGAAAATAACTACCAGTAAGAGTACCGTACGAGAGCCTTTTTAATATCACAAAACTAAATGTACTACTGTAAGTTGATATTTTTTCAGCAAGCCACTAACATTCATTTGTATAATCTCAACCAGACGGCGGAGGGGTAGGAGGAGGCGCACGCGAAATTCCTGGAGGAGGACGCGAAAGTACTTTCACGCCAGGGGGCGGGCCTCTAGATGTGGGATTTACCTTGCTTCCTGTACTAACGCTCTTCCTCAGTATCGGCACCCCCGGCGGTGGACGAGATCGAGTGCTGCCACCGCCAGGGGGCGGATGAATCGTTTGCGCAGACATAGATTGCTGAGGAGTTATTACTGATCCTGGTGGATGGTGTTGATGTGTTGATGGCGGTTGGTATGTTTGCTGCTGTTCTTGCTGCGGTAGCGGCAGCGGCGGCGGCGATGACGAATCAATCTTTGATGGATCGTTGATCGAGGGTGGAATAGTGCCGACTTGCGCGCCTCGAGCATTTTTGGCCCACGCCGGCGGCTTTGTTTGCTTTTTCTTCGCGCCAACGGGAATGATTGGTGGAGGAGGCACAATCTCTCCACCTTTTATTTCTGCATCCACGTCCCCATCGGTGTTGTTCAATCTCTGCTCTTGCATCGGAGAAGTCAGCGTTAATGCTCTGTCAAGTTGCTGTATTGGAGGATTCTGTAAGATTGGTACAACAGATGATGATGACATATTCGTTGCCGTTGCCGTCGTTGCGTCCACGCCACCACCACTACCACCGCCCATTGCTGTCGCGCGAGGTGAGGTAGCTGGCGAGGGTACGAAAAGGTTTGCGCTCGGAGGAATTGAGCCTGCTGTCGGACTAATCGCCGTGTTATTGATTTCGCCGTGCGGCGCACCAAACTTCGGCGGAGCCTTATACGCGTCGTCGTTATCCCTCGATGATACGCCCGCAGTCGCTAAATCTCCCATCATCGTTGGCGGTGGATGTTCGCCTGAGCCGGGTCTCCCGATTAAAGTGTTGCTCGACAAATCATGCTTCATTCCACCTCCTGACATACCATTCCCACCACTGGCGGTGCTGTCGCCAGAATTATTACGATCCAGATGATGATTACCGGCATTCATACCTCCGCCACCATTGTTTGCAACAGTTGTGGATCCGGGAATAAAAGGGACACTTTGAGCCGAAATATCATTGCTGAGAGATCCAGCGACTCCTGCATTCGGTGGTATCATTGGATTCATAATCATCGCGGAAGCGCTCTGAGTTTGCTGGTACCGCTGTTGTTGCATTCCAGCACTTCCTCCACCGCCAACACCAATCGACTGTTGTGGAGGAGGCGCGGTGCCCATCTTTGTCTGATCGTTTCTACCATTCGTATCGCCACTGAATTTATTGCTATTGTTATTTACAGTCCCGGTAGATTTCTTCGAATCATTCAATCCCAGAAAGCTCGAAAAGAAGCTCATAAAAAAAATCGTCGTCAGAAACGGCGGCGCGAAAACAATGACTCTCACGCTTTGTCGTATGACTACCTCGTCACGAGCAAAGCTCGTCTTGAAAACCTTATCGACGTATCGTTCGAGGAACTCTTGAAGTTTTCCCTCGCACTTTTCTAGAATTTTCGTTAATTTTACTCCTTCCTTTGACTTCCACGCTTTGCTTGTGGCTTCGCTAAGCGCAACAGAGAGAATGTTCAAAAACTTACCGAGATAAGGTTCCAAAGGCTTGAGTGCGACTACGATTTTATCTTTAGTCGCGAGAACAGAGTCTGCAAAGGACGAGGACGCATTGTTCCCTGCGGTTTCTTCTTTCAAAACTTCATTCTCATTGAATTCTTTTTGCTCTCCGATTTCTTTCACTTCGAAATTATCGACATCGTTGTCGACGCCTTCGACTTCCTCAGCAATATCTCCTCTAGATTCATCATTTTCGGCGTGCTCTGTCTCTCTTCCATTCGCATTTATTGCATTCTCTTCTTCTTTTTCTTTACGCGCATACTCGGCGTCGTTCTTCTTCTTCTTCTTCTCCTCCTCCTCCTCCTCCTCCTCCTCCTCATAATCATCTTTCTCTACTTCTTTTTCTTCCATATTACCTACCTTTTCTTCCTCCTCTTCGTCCACGTCGTCGCGATCAACCTTGGCATCGGGCGATGCTGATGAAGGCTCACTTTCACGCGTATCGTCGTCGTCGTCGTCGTCGTCATCATCATCATCATCATCATCAACACTATAAAACCCGCGCATATTATTATCACCATCATCAGTGGAAATGTCATCACCAGTGGCCTCATCCGCTGTTTCGTCGACAGAGGACTTCTCTTCTTCGCGGGGTGCGTCTTCTTCTTCCTCCTCCTCTTCTTCTTCTTCTACTCCTTCCCCTCCCTTATTAGCGGCGATTACAGATCCAGACGACGATAATAACTCTTCCAACTTCCTCATCTTATCCTCGTATTCCACCTTTAGTTCTTCCAACTGCCTGTCAAAACTTCCTTTCTGTTTCTCAGCTTCGCTCGCGTTTGCTTTCGCCTCTTCGTACAGTCGCGATATGCGCTCAATTTCTTCTTTCGAACCTTTCAGCGCTTCTTCGTTTCGCTCCCTCGCTTCTTTTGATTCTTTCGACAACGATCGAATTTCCATCAACTCTTCTCGCAATTTCTTCAACTCTTCACTTTGCTTCATCTCTTTCGCGTTTCGTTCTGTAAACGATACCTTCAAATCTTCCTCTATTTTCGTCTTTTCATCGACAACTGCATCGCGTTCGCTTTTCACGCGTTCAAGTTCTTTCTCGTGAGCAGCCAGGGTGTCTTCGATTCTCTTCTCCAGCTTTCCACTCTCCGATTTCAACTTATTGTGTTGTTCGAGCAGAATGTTGTGCTTTTCGTGAACTTCGGACATTTTCGTAGACGCTTCGTCGCGCTCTTTCTGCGCAGTTTTCAAATCGGAAATGTGTTTCTCAATTTCTTCTTCGTGTTGCTTCTGTAACACGGCGATTTGGTCCCTGTGCTTCTCTTTTTGCGAAGAAAGTTGTTTGTGGTGCTGCATTTTCATCTCTTGAATGCTACTGTCGTTGCCATCAACTTCGGCGGCGGAGGAGCGCGGCGGCGGTGACGCGTGCGTTGCTTGTTGTTGTTGTTGTTGTTGTTGTTGTAACAAATCGAGCTCTTGCCGTTCTTCTCTTTCGCGTCGCTCTCGTTCTTCTCTCGTTCGCACAGTTCGTTCGTTTTGCGTTGGCGCATTTTCTTCTACTTCTTCTTTGTCTTCTTCATCTTCTTCTCTTTCGTCGATGTTCTTGTTATGACCACCATCGGAGGCATCATCGTTCGCACTCAGCGTCCACCCCGAGGGTTCTTCCCATTGCGTTTTGCCCGTCGCTTCTTCTTGGAAGTAAAACTTTCCAGACTGATCGTCCGTCCAACGCATCCATCCGTTTGAACGAACAATCGTCATCATCGATTCTTCTTCTTCGTCTTCTTCTTCCGCGCTCGCGAAGAGTAAAAAAAAACCTCCTCCTCCTCCTCCTCCTCTTCGTTGTTTCTCGAACGCCGCCGCCGCGCCTCGTTCGTTCGTCAACGATGACGCAACGGAAGAAGAAGAAGAAGACAAAGACAAAGACGAAGAAGACGAGCGCGGAAACGACGTAAACGACGATTTTGGATTTTGAGAAGACGAGAACGAAAACAGAAGACATGAAAGTGCGAGGACGACGACGTAGTCGTGGTAAAGACGGACGAGGAGAGAACCAGAAACGATGATGGTGGCAACACCATCTGCGCCCCTTCCCGAGCGTTTCTTCCTCCTCCTTCTCTTTCTCCTCTCTCCCTCCTCTTCCTCCTCAAAGTTCATCTTTTTTTCTTTTTTTACGAGCTCGCGTGGAAAGTTCTATTTTATTATGAACAAAAGTGGTGTGATGGTATCGTTCTGCGACACTTTTGTGCGTGCGAGATGGTTACATTTTGTGTTGTTGTTATGATGTAGTAGAATAATAATAATTTGTTATTTAATAAATACTTTCTTCGCGTATTTCTCTTTCAATCGAACGACCGGGGTCGTGTTTAAATTTTTTCGTGTATGTACATGTTCACAATATGTATATTTCTTTCGCGCGCCGTACAGCCGACAAAGTCGCGAGTTTAATTGTTTGCTTACTCGCTCGCTTGCTTGTTTCGCTTTTATTCTCTTCTCAAATTACGGATCCATACGCTGGCTGTTCCGGAATGGTGGATTCCAATAACGGCTTTTTGTCTTCGTAGGGGCTATCGCCATCGATGGAAGTCACGATCGGATGCGATATTCTTCGCGCTATGGTAAAAGCGATCGTCGCAGAGACGACCGTCGTCGCGAGAATACCGGCGAGAAGTGTAGATGGAGCAAATGTAAAGAGATTCGACGTCGCGATCTCGTCTTTCACCACGCCTAGTTCTGACGATGCAGCGTTCTTTCCCTTCACGCGCTCGTTTTGGGTGTCGGTTTTATTCCTCCTTGAACGTTTAGAGTTGCCGACTGCGGCTGCAGATTTGGCCGCCACCGCGTTTGTTGAATTAAGAGACGACGAGACCACAGCCACAGTTGCACTCGCGGAGCAGAAATCGACGTCAAAGGTCATCTTCGCAACAACGTTACCTCCTACGTCAGTGAGACCGCTAGTGCTGTTTTTACCAACGATAATTTGATATTTTCCCTGGTTATCCAAATCGCTCGGTAACTGCATCGTCCACGCATTTATTTTGTCTTCAATGCATCGAAAGGAATATTGCAAAAGGATTGTTGTCCAATCGATCACTTCTTCGGTGGTATTCCCGTCGCAGTCTTCAATCCTCGTGACTTGATAAATCTCTTCGTCGGTTTTCAGTTGAGGGCAAATTACAGGTTCAGTGTACTCGACGACGAATAACTTGTCCATCACGCTGAGAGCAATTGGCTTTGGCGAAGTCACGTCGACGACAAGATTCAAATTTTCTTTCGTCGTGGATCCAAACACGGACATTGGGGCCGTTGAAGCCCCACCAGAACAGAATATTTTTGCCCGAATCTCCCACGATCCATCGCGAAGGCCGTTCATGAAGTACTGTTTGGTCAAATTCCAAGACAAACCACACCCGGAAGTCGAATGTCCGCAAGTCACATCCGCGGAAGCTTTGGAATCGTCCCAGGCGCTAATCCATTCACCGATACCAGGTCGTCGAAACTGCACGCGAACAAACTCGACGTTCGGGTGCACGAGATGGTCTTTGTTCACGTCCCATCCGCCTCTAACGGTATCACTGGCTTCGTATTTATCGGATGTCCAAATATTCAACGGGTTTGGATTCATGACAGATACGTCGAGAACATCTGAAGTTGCACCGCTCGCGATGTAATACAGATACTTATTAACCGTGGTTTCGTCCCATGCAATTTCGGGGCACTCGCGCTGCCACTTGATATCGTCGAGTGAATACGCGTCCGAAATTGGATTGCGATAGAGTAAATCTCTCGACATTTGCCACTCGCACTCGCTCACGAGTTTAAGGAAAATACCTGTATATTCATTAGATAGATTCCCTTTCTCCACGCTCAGAGTGAGTTTAGTGTTGATTGAATTGCCGGTGTCGTCCGTAGACGGCACGTCGTGCAAAGGTAACAAATCACCAAACGGACGCAACTTGGTGTTGTCGCCGTTGATGGAGAATTTCAAATCGAGCATGTTGCCGCCAGAAAAAGAAGAACCACCATTCGTTTCGGTCGAAGTTAAAAGTAAACCATAAATGTGACCTTCTCTGTAAGGCGAATCGTTGGTAATGATCACGTCGAACAGCGCAGGTTTTCCGGGAAGGACAAAGTAGTTATCAGACCCCGCGGCGTGTTTCGCCTCAATTCCCAAGCCCGATTCTCGCCACATCGTATTTGGTTCGCCCGGGCATTTGGACGAGCCACCGATTGTTCTGAACAGAGGAGTACCGAATCGCTTATCGTTGGAAACTTGAATCACAAACTTGTCGTAAGGATCATCGTCACCGAGCGTATACGTGACTTCCATTTCACCGTATTTTGCCCATGCCAGAACTTTCTCTTGCCCGATACTTTTTCCGTAAGTGTCTGCGAACTCCGCTTCAAGCTCCCAAAATCCATACGCCATATTAAAATCTGTAGAAGCTGAAACGCTCCCTTCAGCTTCCATCGACCACGAATAGCCATAACTGTCGATGTTACTCTCGATGGATGAAGAAAACTCGAGGTTATGGCCACCGCCAGAGAATGAGAGATACACGTCTTGCTTCTCCTGATTAGATATTGTGGGTGTAGATTTATAGTCTCCACTATCAAGGTCTCCGGTTTCCAAAAAACCAAATTGAGCTTGACCGCCAAATAAAGATGCATCAACCATGGAGGAGTCCATATTTCCAATAGAATCAGGAAAAGTCGCCTTCATCTCTTCTGTCTTGGCATATTTGCTCATGCCGCGACTCCAAAGACCTTCGTCCTTGTCAGGATCATCTTCGTTGGAGTTGAAAAGATTTCGACCGTCGTCGCCAGTTCCACCGGGTTCGTACGAACTCAGCCACTTATCGCTCTTCGTCGGGAACCATCGGCCGTTCGGGTCGTGCGACTCTTCACCAGTACCTTCGACGATGATCTTTACTTTGTCATCCAAGTATGCCTCTGGGTTAGGGTTCACCATTCGATCAGCTACTGTCCCCATCACTGCAGCAAGAGGAATAAGAGGCGCCATGACAGACGATGAGGCTAAAACCCCGGTACCACCAAACGCCGCCAACCCACCAGCCGTAAAGCCGGATACAAGCGCATATGCATTGGCTTCTTGACCTCCATCGTTCTTCCAAGCATCCGTTCTTCTTATTTTTGGAACACCGTGAAGAGGTGCGTTATCCGATGGAATTGAATCCCACACTTCGCTGAGTTCCTCCCAATCCTTCTTCGCGGTATAATCGGGAGAAAGATCATCGTTTTGGGTATACGCTCCGTAAACACTCGTGATGAGAGGTTTCGAAATTTGACCATACACGGAATCATCCGAGGTGAACGGTACTCTCATAGCATCGAATTTACTCTCGATTTCTGTTATTTCGGCTTCCTTGTCTTCTAAAGCGTTCAACCCTTCAGGATTGAAATCCGGAGAGGACCATTCAAGCGTTCGTTTCCAGTCATTTAGCGCATTCTCAAGACGCGATTCCCACGTTCGTCTAATAACAGAGTTGTTGGAGGTTGTGTCATCAATATCGGTATCGGTTATATCAGATGTCTCATTGTTCGTAACTGAAATCAAATTTATCAGTTCCGGTAAAATCTTGTACTCAATCGAGAACACCGTCATGACGTACGTTGTTGGTTTTCGACCTTTCCATTCGATGATTGGAACCACTCCTAAACAGTCAGAAGTGTCATCTTGGAAATCAACCTTATCGGACCTCACGTACACAATTTCGAATCCTCCGCCTAGGATTACATCTCCCGGACGTCCTGGGATGGCTGGGTCTTGAGAAGATTCCAAATTTCTGTCTAGAGTCATGTGAAAGTCCCAGCCGTTGTCTGTTTCGCCACTTATCGTTACAGTCGGGCCTTCTTGAGCGTATCCACCGTGTCCTCCGAATTCCACTCTTGCCCCATTTGAATCTGTCATTATTTCGCCGTTGAGATAGCCTGATCCTGCAGCAATCCCGCCTTTTAAACTTAATTCTGCATCTGCTCCAGCTGCAAAACCCCACTCGCTTGTTTTTTCTGCCGCTCGAGTGGTTGTCAAACCCATCTCTAAATCTATTTTCGTTCCTTTCGAGATGGAAGAGAATGAGTTACCCCCGGGAGGGTCGTGTACGACGGTATACACTAAACCTTGAACCGGCGCGGTCGCGTAAAATTCAGAGTTAGATACGTATCGATCTTCAGGTTTACCACCCTCGCCGCGAGTCTTCGACGTCAACACGACGAGCTCTCGTTCGACGGTCATCGACGTAATGGCCCACCCGTCGTTCCGCTCAATGTGCGCCGAAAACGAGCGTCGATACGGCGTAACGAGGTTGGGAATGGCACTGCCTGAAAATATTTCGCGGGAATATTGCATATTGCCGAAATCAACGAATCCCACGTTTTCATCCCCAGTCGCCAAAACTGATGAAAATTTACACTCCTCCGACGGGGCTTTACTCGGATGGCACGCATTATCACCCCCCGTGATTCCATCCTTTATTTCCACCACGATATTTGTGGTGCTGCTCTGAAAATCAGAGCAAGTTGTGAAAGTGTCTCCTGTCGATGTGTAGTGCGCCTCGAAAACTTTTACGCCGACGCGTTTGCTCGCGTCGATTGTGTGTACATTATCTCTCATTGTTGTGCCAATTAAATAATTCGATGTTAAATCTCCTTCGTCTGGATCTGTATTCGAACTCAAACATGCCTCCGAGCTACTCGAAAGCGCGTGAAAGATAGTTGTAGGCGCATTGGTGGTGCCTCCTTCTCCTCCTCCTCTATCTTCTCTGGTGATCACACTACACAGATAACCGTGATACTCGTATCTGTTCGTAGCCACAGTTGTGCTCTCTAAATCCAACAATAAGACAGTTTGTACGAGCATGTCTCTATTTCTGAAATATTGCATAATTTCCGTACCCGCCTCGCACGTCGCGCCAGCTCCAACAGTAGTAGCACGAATAAACGCAACATCCATTCTAGAGACGTCCGGAGCCATTTCGATTTGAATGTAATAATCCATAGCGGCGTACGGCCAAGTTCGTTCATTACCATTACACGTACCAACCGAACCATCTACGCATTGCCAAGCTTGAATGTCATCGTAAGTGACGACGGCAGCTGCTCCGCAGCCGTTCGCCGGGGTAATCAAAAGTTCATATTCTTCATATTGCGAATCACATGAACCCGCGTATAAACCTATATCCACGGATCGCGTCGAAGTGTCGAGAAAGACCAAATTTTCACCGCCTACCGCAGCCGCTACTTCGTAATAACTCGATGAGGAAAAGGAACTACCTTCTCCCGGAGCAGGAAACTCTTTTGGATCTTGTGACACGCATTTATCATCACTTTCTTCGATATCTACTGAATTTCCAACGTAGCAAATTGTATGCCCAAGAACATCTTGGTCTCCTCCGTGGACGACAAACGTACGACCCTCACCTATCGGCACCCCAATTTCAAACCGACCCGATGTATCAGAAAAGTACGTTCCTTCGTGCACGTAACCTTGTTCACTTGTGTCATAACTATAGGCTTGAATTTTCGCAAACGGTAAACCGCACGCGTACCCTTGCGTTTTCCATGGTTCAAATATCACTATACCGTTGACTTTGACGGCGGAATCATCCGAGAAATCTTTTTCACAGACTCCATTGTTCGCGCAGGAAACGTCCTCGGAAGAAGATTGAGAATTCTCTTCTTCGGATCCGAGACGTGATATCGACTTGGATTTTCGGCCGAGCGAAGCCGGTTCTTCGTCATTCCCTGCTTGATTTTTTGATTTTTTCTTGTCGTATTGATGCACCAAATCCGACATCTGCTCCACGGCATTCACACTGATGGGATTGAACGCGACGCGCGAGATTAAGCTGGCAAAACTCAGCGCGTCACCTGATACTGATTTATCGAAGCGAACGCGTGTCACGTTATTGCCGATGACCGGGATTGCGTGTGCGGAAGATTGCGGAAGAATCGGTTGGGCACTGTTTGAAAAAACAATCGAATACAAAGCGTCTTGCTTCTGGAAAGTAGGTTTTCCGAGGCGAATTTTCTCCCCGCGCTCGGCGTAGCTTGAATACCAAGTATCCCACGATTGAGTAAGAACTGGCACCGAACTCGAGAACGTCGGTATGAAAGCCAGTCGATCGATTACGCCGTCGCGGTTGTAAAGCAAATCATAGTGGTTCGCGCAGTTTTTCATCTTCTTCATGTCCGTTTTTAACCAAAGCTTTACAAGATTCACACTGTCCGGCGTTGGTCCGGGGAATTGTCTTGTTTTGAACTCTTTGAACGCTCCAACTGCGTAATACCAGGTACTGTGGCCAATGCTTCCGTCGAGGAAGGTCGAGGAACCCTCGTTATATTCCAAACCTTTGAAGACACCGCCCGTTGCATCGGGTTTTTGCGAGTATAGATATTCGACTCCTTTCGAATTCAGAGCCGCTGTGAATCCCCGCGCGTAAGCCATTTCGCCGGTAAATCCACGAGAGGTGCTAACGTCAGGTCCATATGCTCTCCCGATGAGTAATTGCTTATTCGATCCGCTGTACGCGTATTTCCCTCCAGATCCACTCTTTTTCAGTACCCCGTCTACGTAGATGCATTTCGTAAACGAGCCTGAGTTTTCGTAGGTGAATACTAAGTGGTACCAAACGTCCAGGCTCGGGGTGAAATCGTAATTAAGATCATCGCCACGAAAACCAAAATATATACCTTTCCCAGGTCTTACTCCGATGTGAAGACCTGAGCGCGTGCTGCCCTTCCCGTGTCCAAAAATATATTGGTTGGACGGAGAATCGGTAAACATCACGTACGCTTCTAAAGTGAAACCGCGAAAACTCCTCAAATCGACTTTAGGAGTCTTGATGACGCTCGCAAACGAAGCTTTACTTCCGAAGTGTCCGCACAAAGATTCAAATACGCCGAATGTTGGTTCAGCTTTGATACAACCAGAACTGCTTAAATACGCGTCGCCAATGGAAGCGTCCGAGGAAGAAGTGTCTTTCACAACTGTTCCCGAGACAAAGGACGGGGCGTACTCAAACATTGCGTTGATAACTTCGCATGAACTCGCGGGACCGTCGTTTGCGTCCTCGCAATCGTGCATCGCTTGGAATGCGTGTGCGTATTTGAACATGCCTGCGTGCGACGTGACGCTATCATCGTTCCAACCGCCAACGAAACCGGTGAAAGCACGCGCGTCTTCAAACATTCTCGACATATTTGTAACTTTAGAAACGTCCCATTTCGAGATGTCCTGGTTGAAAGAGTGAGCTTTATAGAACATGTAGTCCATACTCGTGACTTTAGAAACGTCCCATTTCGAGATGTCTTGATTGAAAGCGTACGCTTCATAGAACATGACGCGTACATTCGTGACTTTAGAAACATCCCAACTGCCAATATCTTGGTTGAACTTTTTCGCTTGGCGAAACATCTGATACATGTTCGTGACTTGCGAAACGTCCCACTTTGAAATGTCTCGATTGAAAGATAAGGAACCTTTGAACATGCCTTCCATACTCGTGACTTTAGAAACGTCCCATTTCGAGATGTCCTGGTTGAAAGCGAAAGAATAATAGAACATGTAGTCCATACGCGTGACTTTAGAAACGTCCCATTTCGAGATGTCTTGATTGAAAGCGTACGCTTCATAGAACATGACGCGTACATTCGTGACTTTAGAAACGTCCCAACTGCCAATATCTTGGTTGAACTTTTTCGCTTGGCGAAACATGTAATTCATATCTGTGACTTTGGAAACGTCCCAGTTTGAGATATCTCGATTGAATTCGGAAGCTTTGTAGAACATCTTCCACATAGCTGTTACAGACGAAACGTCCCAATTCGAGAGATCGCCGTTGAAAGATGATTTTCCACTAAACGCCTGTCCCATACTCGTGACCTTGGAAACGTCCCAATGCGGCATTGGACCAATCTTATTATCTGCGCCGTACTGGTAACACAAACCATCGACTGGAGATTCGCTCAGACATCCGTTAACGTGCGTTTGGAAGTCACCGTTCGCTATCGCGCCGCAAAACTTTAAATCTCGATATGTAGTCCAAGACGACCAGCCAGTCAAACACCCTTTTCCACCTCCGCAGCCAGAGGTGTATCGTATCCCTTCACAGCCGCCTTTGTCACATTTGTGTTTGTAAGAAACCGCGGTGCAGCCGCTGCATGCGCCGCATTTCGCGACAGCTTCGTCGCTGGATATACCGGACGTAGGAAGTGTAACGCCGTCATCGCACGTCGGGACTGAAGGATTTTTGAGGGCCCACCCGTTCGCGCGATTTGAGCAATGCTTTTCTCTCTTCGTTGGTAAACTCTTCGTCGCGCCGAGAGACGCTCGATTTCCGTTTTTGAATCCGCTCAAAGTCTCAGAACCGAGAAGTCGCCTTCTCCCAATCTCGTCCGACGCGCTTGAATTGTTGGTGTCCGCATGAGGTGGATATACTTCTTTTGAAATGAAATGTGCGGAGCGAGTCGCCGATCCGAGCGCGCTTGATAGTCCCGAGCCGATTTGGGAGGAAGATTTCGAGGATGCGAGTTTCGACCACGTAAAATGCTTGTAGTTTTTTATGACCGTGGTTGAAATTGACTTATACCCATCCACGCCTCGTTTCGTACTCTCAGCCGGATTCGAAGTTTGGCGCCAGATGTACGATTGTTCTTTTTGCGGATATTCAAGTTTGAATTGAAACCCGCCGTATGAACTAGACTTGCCGTATTTCGAGATTTCGTCGAGCCTTGAATACTTTTTCTCCGTCGAAGGCGAGACGCCAAAATGTTTCGCTTCGTCAGAATTTAACCAAAAGTCACCCTCGGAACTGTCGTGCTTGAAAATTAAATAATATCCGTCTTTATCGACTTCCGCGTCGCAAGGGAGAAATGATTTTGTTTCAGCAGCGCCATCCGCGGAAATTTTGATCGGCTCATTTCCAGATACTTTCGGTCGAATAACGTCGAAAGAACGAATGTTTTTCATTTCCTTCGATGAGTACACGAGCCATGGCGTTCCTGAAACGTATCCATATCGCATCAAACGGTTCGCACGAGCGTATTCGGCATCGTCCAAGTCGCCGTCGCCGTTCGTATCGAAAGTTGCCCAAACTTCATCCGTAACGATAACTTTCGTATTCATAAACGCGCTTCTTTGCGTGCTCACGTACTCGGCGAACTCTAATCTGTTCATTCTTCGTTTCAGCTCGCACGACGATGGTGGACCATTTGTGGCGCTCGTGCAATTCGTGAATTTCGCTTGAAAGGATATCGCACCTGCAAAAGCGTCCTCGGAAGTTACCGAAGAAGATAATTTCCAATCTTTCAAGTGTTGATTGAAGTTCACGGCATCGCGAAACATCTCTCTAATATCCGTAACTTGAGAAACATCCCAATCGGACAAGTCAGCGTTGATTTCCGCGTTGCCTTTGAATAAGCCGTTCATAGTCGTGACGCGTTTCACGTCCCAACTCGGCATTGGACCAGTGTTACTGCTGAATCCGTACCTGTAGCACATTCCATCTTTCGGCGCTTCTGCGAGACATTCGCGCACGTGCAAATGGATGTTCTCATCCGTGATTGCAGTTGCTTTGACTTTGCTCAATTTACGCCAAAACTGAAAACCCGACCATTGTTTATGAGCGCCGTTCCCACCAATTTGTCCATTCGTGAATCTGCACCTCTTCGTCTTCACATTTCTGTCGAACCCGGCGCAGTTTCCACATTCTGTGCATAACTTTGCGCATATGTAAACGTCGTTTTCTGCGTCGTCGATTACTACTTCACGAAGTTCCGAGCCGTCTTTACATTTACAAGGTTTAATTGTGCTAAACGCGCCGTTTCCTTTGTCGTAGTCTCCGTAATACGGAGCAATCAATGCGCCGTCGTATACTTCCAGAGCGATAATGGCGGTTTCCGGTACCCTTATTTCCTGATTCTTAGAAGTGTCGTGCGAATGAAAAAAATCTTTGTGATAAATAGCGTCGTACACGTCTGTTTGGTACGCCTTTACGCTGACGTGCGTCTTTTTTGGCGTCAAGCCGCTCGCGTCCATAATTTCAATCTCGTAATGTCCATCCTCGTCCGTAAACGACGAATACGGACAGTCCATGATTCGTCCTTCGACGATAATTTCGGCGACTTTGATCAAATCATTGTTCTTTTGAAGGATTGTTACGAATTGGCCGTTAAAAGAGGTAACGGTCGTGCCGACGCACGCGTATTTTTTTTGTTTGGACTCCTCCTCTGCTTCGCCCGAAGACTTCACCGGTTTGCATGACGAACCTTTCGTGCCCACGTTTTTGTTGTCTTTCGGATCGTCGTAGTCGAGAATTCGAACATCGAGATTTGCCGCGTTCACCGCGTCGACGCTGGTTTCCTTCGCGAATTCCACCGTGACGGTGGAAACGGCGTAAAAACTCATCAAATCGATTTTAAAACTCTCCCCCGACGTCAAAGTAGAAAACGAGTCTGAAAATCCATCCGTTATTTGAAAGCCGGATACAACTTTATCAGGATTCGAATGTATAACCATCATGTGAGACGCGAGGTTACTCGAGGAGCGATGCGAAGTTTGCGCCGACGCGCTACTAGGAGAAGTAATCGTAGCGCACACGCGAACGTTGCGCACCGGAACCATTTCATTTCCAGCGACGTAAATCGAGCCCTCTAACGTGCTTCTCCAAGGCGACGTTATGGTGACGGGATCGGAAATTTCATCGAGAGTCTGTGTTTTAGGATACTTCGTTCGAATCGCGTACTCCCAGACGGCCCCCGGTGTCTCTATCGCTTCGTAGTCGAAGAATGTGATCGAATTGAATTTTGAAGCGCATCCACTCAAAGATGAGTCAATGAGAACGACGGAATCATAAATTCCTTTTGCGCTCCCTTCGGAGACTGAACGACGAAGAACTTCGAAACCAATCTCGTCCAAAGCGGTATCTCTGAACGAAAACAACATTCCTTTGTTTGATGGCGTCAGAGCGAGATCTATCGCTGCACCGGTGAAGAACAAAGCCGTCGCGCACGGCGGAACGGCTGATATTTCTGATGCGTCGTCGTCGTCGGCATAGTGAGCAACAATGCAATACGTTCTACGACTTTGCGGATTCGCGTATCCGAGCTCTGCGCAACCTTTGGTGCGACCGCATTGCGCGATTGCCTTTAGCATGGCAGGACTGACGACGCCTTGATAAATTCGAAAGTCGTCATACATTACCAACTTTGCATAAAACACTTTTGGTTTCTCTTGAAAGTGCGGAAAGTCAACCATGTTATGATCAAAATCTTTCATCGAAGCTTTTTCGTCACCGTCGACGAATACGCTCAAACCATAAACACCGTTAATTGTCATTGCGACGTGGTGCCACGTCCCGGATGCGATAGAATTCTTACCTGATTTTATGGTCTTTGAGTTATCCGTATACTTGTTGTCAAACAGCTGCTGATACCCTCCGATCACTTCATTTTCACCCGAATCATAAGAAAGAATCACTCTGTTGACGTAAGTTCCATCATTCGTGTTTCTCAAGAATAAACTTCCGTCTGACGATTGTTCTGTGCTCGAGTCCAATAAAAACCACATCATGATCCCGCTCGATGAAAGAGCGCGCCTTGTACCATACATAAATTGATTGAATCCATTATTCTTCCGTTTCGCGCACTTGATGCCGTCGCCGCACGCTTCAATCGTGAATCCGTCTTTCCATTTGTTCCCGTCGTACCCGTTGTTACCTTGAGTACTCATAAACGGTAAATCGTTGTCGTCAAAGGTCAACTGTGCGACCAGAGTCACTTTAGAATCTCCCGTTCCGACGGCTGGCCGAATATCCGTTAAAGTTCGAACGGCGGCGCCGTTGAACTTTTCGTATAATCTTCCGTCCGCGTACGCGCACTGATAGTCAGAATCGCCCGGTACCTTGGAATAGTCCCAGGAAACTGAAACCAATCCTTTTTGGGCTTCACATTGCGCCGCGGTCGTCTCTTCTCCGGCTCTCGAAGTTGGGTAGGTTGCGCTACGAATGTAAATCGGCGATGATTTGGCCGCGTTTGCTTCGGAGTCGATTGAAAAACATCGAGTCGGAAGCTGCGCGGATTGAATAATTTTCGATAAAAGGATTCCGCCTTGGTCGGAGAAATCCGTGGTGGTTTTCGCCACGTGCTCCAAATATCCCGTGTCCACGTCGTGCGCTGAGAACGCGGCGCGAACTTCGTCCAGAGAAAGAACGCCGTCCAAAGGATTCACGTCGAACTTTCGAAACAGTGACTCCTTGACCAGATGGATTTTGTCGCAATCGGCGTTCAAAAACTCCGGGGAGGATTGTAAGAACAAATCGCCGATGTGAATGCGCGAAGACGCGAGCCATTCGCTGCATCCCTCCGCGACTTTAAACGTGTGCAAAATTTGTTCGCCCGTATCCGTTCCCGTCGCTTTGCTCGTCGAGCTTCCTTTATTCAAAAAATAGCACCGATACCGAATTTCGATATCGCCAGACTGGATTTGACCGTCTTCCTTCGTGACGCGCAAAGTCTTTCTGGTTTGAGCAGTTTTCTTTGAATCGTAAAAGCTGTTCCATTGCATGCACGGTAAGTATTCGCCGTATTTTGAACACGAGGTTTGTTCTTTGGCTTGCACTCGAACATCGCATCGGAGACCTTTTTTCTGATTCGATTTAATATCATCTTCGCTCTCGAAACACGACTTTGAATTCGCGCACGTCGGATGAGAAACCGAGATTCCAAAATCAAACTCTCGATTTGAGACGACTTTTTGCGCGTTGAGAATTTCAACGGTGGGTTCGTCTCTTTGCCCGGGCGGCGGCGGGCTCGGCGGCGGCGGGCTCGGCGGCGGCGGACTCGGCGGCGGCGGCGGCGGCGGCGGACTCGGCGGCGGCGGCATAGTATTAAGATATATCTTGACATATGAGAGCGCCCAAGATGAGCTTTCGCAACTAGTCGTGCCCAAATTTGTTGAAATCAATAACTTAAGCGATTCGCTGGAATGCGAGAATTCGCGACTGTAAGTGTGTACCCCGTCTCTGTCATTCTTATGATTCGAGCTTCCGCCGCATACGTGACCCCTTCCGCCTTGGTTTATATCAACATTACCAAACCAATACGAGGTTGAACCGTATTGGAGTTTAAATTTTTTATTCGACCAATATTTTCCGTCAATAGAAACAACTTTAAACTCAACTTTAACCTTTTGATGGGGCGGCAGGTTCGTATACTCTCTTTCGGCGCGCGCATCCTTGCAAAATCTGCCGTACCCGCCAAGCACACGTCCGAGACTCCCGCAAGTTCTGTAGCACGCGTTCCCGTTACGCACGTGCGCCGTTTTCCATCCGTTTTCCATCTCTATTAAATCATAACAGTCGCTAGCGAAGTTGTCATAATTCCACTCATACAAGCCATCACTCCCAAGCTCAGCAAGTTCGTACCCAAGTTCGGCAAGGTTGTCTGGCGAAGTAGCGTTACCGCCGAGCTCGGCGATTTTACTGTCGCCATCGACTGCTGCACTTTTTCCAAACTCAACGACACCGTCTGTATCCGTTGTCGTCGCGAGAGCGAAAGGAAACGCTCGCGGAACAATTGCAACGAGTATTAGTGCACACAAAAGGAAACGAAGAAGGACTCGGTGCGGCCGCGCGCTCGTCGTCTGAATCGTCGTCGTCGCCGCCATTCTCGCGCGACCCCTTCCTCTTGGTTTTCAGTCCGTCAGTCAAAAGCCAACAAAAACACGCGATCGAGAACACGCGATCGAGAACCCGCGATCGAGAACCCGCGATCGAGAACTAAAAACTCTGTCCAAAATGACAACTTTTTTTCACTCACTTTTGTGTTTTTCTTTTTTGCTTCTTCTTCTTTTTTGCTCTGTCTCTGTCTCTGTCTCAGACGTCGTCAGACAGATTCTTCTTCGTCTTCTTCTTCTCTGAGAAGAAAGACTCTCTCTTTCCTCTCTCTTTCGGAAGACTTTCAAAAAGAGAACGATCGATCGATGATTATTCTTTTTTCGTCGTCCGCTTTTCTTTTCTTTGAGTGATGACGATGAAGAGAGAAAAGACGATGATTTTATATGTCGAAGACGATTCAGACGACGACGACGACGACGACGTTGTGTTTCTGATGATGAGACCAAGAATCACTTTCAAAATCTTCTTCTTCTTCTTCTTAATAAAAATAAAGCAAAAAACAAGAGAACAAGAAGATCACCAACGCGAGAACCCAAAACGCGATTCTTGATGATGAATGATGATGGTGATGTGTTTTTGTCTTCTTCTTTTGTGAAGAATTGTTTTCGTGTTGTGAATTTTTTAGTGTTGGACTGCTTATTAAAAAAGTGATTTTTTGGTCCGAAACGACGCGAAACTGGTGTCTGTCATCAGTCTGTTATACACAGACTTTTTGTCTTCTTCTTCTTCTTCTTCTTCTTCTTCTTTCTTCTACTACTACATACTCCTACGAGTACTATAAAGAGAGAGGGAAAGGATTACTCCTACAGAAAAGAAAGGAGAGAGTTAAAGAGAGAGGAAAAGAAGAGACCATAAAAGTAGTTGTTGTTGTTGTAATTTACTACTACTACTACTACTACTACTACTACTACTCACACCGTGTGTTGTCGTTGTCGTTGTCGTTGTTGTTGTTTCATCGTCGTCATATCATCGTCACGAGAAAACGCGAAAAAAAAAAAAAGAGCG
>Ga0181597_10001847_pt1 | contig 23481 bp, 16 predicted proteins | sample 041ome_5_FD_148647 | JGI IMG/M metagenome (GOLD analysis project Ga0181597, IMG submission 148647) | Coastal salt marsh microbial communities from the Groves Creek Marsh, Skidaway Island, Georgia - 041403US metaG (spades assembly) | ecosystem: Environmental > Aquatic > Marine > Intertidal zone...
GGTCGTTCCGGCACTCATCATTGCCCATCGCGATCGGTTTCTGCAATCGCTCACTGAAAGTGTGAATCGAGTGCTGTTCGAGAAAACAGAAGAACCAGCCAAAGCATTACAGGACCTGGCCCATCAGTGGGATAATTTGATGGAGGAACTGGGAAAAGAAAAAGTTCGGCTTTCTTATGCCGCCGGTTTGGGAGTCCGTGCCCAAAAAGCGGATCTGGCTCCTCGAAGCCCTTGATCGAGTCTTTGCCGCGCATCAAAAAACCGCCAGATAAACATCGGGCGGTGATTGATTTGTGATGGCTCAGCACGTCTCTCTATTTACAGAGACTAGGAAGCTGCAGAGATCAGGAAGCGAAGGCTTTCTTGATTGCTGCAGAAAGTCGTGATTTGGTGCGAGCTGCCGCATTCTTGTGAATCAAGTTTTGGCTGGCCGCTTGATCGAGCTTTTTGGTCACGAAACGAAATGCTTCCGTGGCTTTTTCCTGATCACCCGCTTCAATGGCTTCGCGAACGCGTTTAAGATAGGTTCGCAATGCGGATCGTTTCATGCGGTTACGATCACGTCGTTTGAAGCTTTTTCGGAGAGCTTTTTTCGCGTTGGCTGTATTCGGCATAGCGTCGTTTTACTCAAAAATTGAAGTTCATTAGGTATCGTTTTGCCGGGGGAACCTTCCACCGACAGGTCATACAAAGTAGAAAAACACCCTGTAATTGTCCAGTCAACCGGCAATTGGCGATGAAAAAATGCTGGTTTTCACCCGGTTTTAGCGGTTTCGTCTACTCTTCGCCCTGAATTTTTTCCAATCTCTGGAGGGCATCACGATACTCATAGTTCAGGCTGATGACTTCATTGTAATGTTCCTCGGCTTTGGGGAAGTCTTTTTTAGCCTCAAAGAGCTGGCCCAATAGGTAGTGAGCATCGCAATAAAGGTCGGGCTGGTCGTGAGTATCGATGGCCGGTATTGCTTTGAGCAGACTGGTGACTGCCAAATTTTGTTTTTTGACGGCGACGAAGCATTTTCCCAGTAAAACGCCCACTTCGGCAGTCAAACGATTATCGGCAGACGCTTTTTGAAGCAGCGGGATCGCTTTTTCGTGCTGTTTGACTTGGCACAGTCGTTTCGCAAGTTCGTACTTCAGTTTGCTGTCACGTGGATAAGTTTCCACCCGACCGCTGAGAACAGAGATCTCCTGTTTCATCAGTTCGATCTGAAGTGCTTTGGCGTTTTCCTTGGCAATTTCATCTTCGGGATCGGCTGCCGCCGCCGACCTCGCTAACTCATAATTGTGACGATTCAAGTCGAGGCTGACATCTTCGTAGAGTTCGCGAACTTTCGGATCTCCACTCACCTGCATCGCTTCTTTCAAAGTTTCCGCGGCTTCCTTCAACTGCTTGTTGCCACGATAATGTGTGGCCAGTTTCAGATAGGGCTCGACGGCTTCGGGATTTTTACGGATGGCACGTTTGAGGTCGGCTTCCACCGACATACCAGGACCGACTTCCTGTTGTCCTGATTTGGCCGCTCCGGGATCGAAATCATCGTACGCCGATTTCTGCGGCTGCTTGACGTTCTCGGTGCTGTCTGCATCTTCGTAACCGCCCCGATCCATAACGGTCTCGGCATGCAACTGGGTCACTTTCGAACGAGCACTCGAATCCATGGGGTCGAGCTTATGGATTCGTTCCCAGATCGTGATTGCCTCTTTGTACTTGGCTTGTATCTCGAGAGACTCAGCCAGTTTTTTCAGTAGATCAATGTTATCCTTATCCTGCTCCACGGCCCAGTGATAGTTGATGGCGGCCATATTATGAAAACCGCGTTCAAAGCAGGAACGTGCCACTTCCGCCAACAGGCCCGCATCCCACGGGTTCAGATTGAGTCCCTGTTCGGCGATGTTGTCTGTCTCGGCCCATTCTTCTTTGGAAGAGGCTTTCTTGGCTTTGCTGCGCAAACTGCGCACCGTAAGCGATTTCGTGCCCTTTCCGTTGTTGCCGTGCTTTTGGCGTTGAGCGAGCCGAAGGTGGAGTCGGAATTCCTGATTATCGGGAACGAGTTTCACCGCATTTTGCCACATCTCGACGGCGTAATCCCAGTTCTGCTTTGATTCAGCCTGGGTAGCACGCGTGAAAAACTGGCGAGCGATTTTGCGTTTTTCTTCTTCAGAGGCCAATCGACTTCCCTTATTTTCTGGTAGGAGGGTAAGGCTAAGTGATGCAGTTGATTAGAGCACAAACCCAAGGTGCATGCGATGATAAATCGTATCAGACAAAGCTCTTCAGGAAAAGACGCAGTCTGAAGTTCACTCGATACAATGCTTGCATTTTGCCATTGACCTCTCCAATAATTCACATTTGAAATCCGTCATACTCACCCTCCTTTCGGTGTTTCTCAGCGTGAAAGCAAATTCCATGAAATCGCCCGTAAATTCGAGACTCCTGGTTGGAATATTGATCATACTGATGGGCAGTTTGCAGTCACTTATGGCACAAACACCCATCGATACCTTGGACCAAACCAAAGCGGGAGAAGATTTTTCCTATCAAGGCGAGTACAGCGGTAAAATACAAACAGATGACGGACCGATGACCGTGGGGCTCCAGGTGATTGCTCAAGGAAAAGGAAGCTTTGAACTCAAAGCCTATCCGGGCGGGCTTCCCGGTGAGGGATGGGAAGGCGAAGAAATCATCACCGCTTCGGGAGTCCTTCAGGATGGAGAAGTTCTGATCATTGCCGAACTTGGGACCGCTCTTCTCTCGAAGGGCAAAGCAACCATCTCCAACAATGATGGAGAGCAGATCGGTACGCTACCGCGAGTCATTCGGAAATCTGCCACGTTGGGAAAGAAGCCTCCCGAAGAGGCAATCGTTCTGTTTGATGGCAGTTCGGTGGATCAATTTCAAAACGGAAAAGTCTCTCCCAAAGGTTGGTTGATTCAGGGGACAAAATCAAAACTCAATATGGGTAGCTTCCAGCTTCACATTGAATTTCTACTTCCCTTCAAGCCAGAAGCACGTGGACAAGGACGAGGGAATAGTGGCTGTTACATGCAGTCACGTTACGAGGTGCAAGTTCTCGATTCGTTCGGTCTGGAAGGAAAGAACAACGAATGTGGGGGGATCTATTCCATCAAAGCCCCCAATCTGAATATGTGCTTCCCGCCACTCTCATGGCAAACCTATGACATCAATTTCACTGCCGCCAAGTTTGACGATGCCGGAAAGAAAACAACCAACGCCCGCATGACGGTCCGTCATAACGGTGTTCTAATCCACGATGAGGTGGAGCTCCCCAATTCAACGACGGCCAGTCCGATGAAGGAAGGCCCCGAAGCAGGTCCGCTTTATCTTCAGGACCACGGCAATCAGATACGCTACCGAAATATCTGGGTCGTTCCCCAATAGTCTGATGAGAAACAGAATTAAGCTTCGAGTGCTTGTTTGAGATCGGCGATCAAGTCATCAGGGTTTTCGATTCCCACCGACAACCGGATGGTTTGCGTAGTGATTCCCGCGGTCCGTCGCGCACTTTCTTCCATCGACAGGTGAGTCATGCAGTCGGGAGAACAGATCAACGACTCAACACCTCCCAATGATTCCGCCAGCAGAAACAATTTGGTTTGCGTACAGAGCCGTTCGGTATCGCTTTTGTCTCCTTTGACTTCAAAACTGAGCATCCCCCCAAAACCAAACTGTTGCTGTTTGGCTAATTCGTATTGAGGGTGCGACTCCAAACCGGGATAATAGACATGATCCACATGAGAGTGACTTTCCAGAAAACGTGCGACCGCCATCGCACCTTTCTGGTGGGCTTCCATACGTGGCCCCAATGTTTTGATACCTCGAAGGACCAACCAGGCATCAAAAGGTGAGTTCCCCATTCCCAATGCATTCACCAAGTAGTGAACTCTTTCGGCGTGTTCTTCTGACTTCGTAATGATGCAACCACCAACAACATCACTATGACCATTGAGGTACTTGGTCGTTGAGTGCATGACGATGTCGACACCCAATTCCAGCGGGCGTTGTAAGTAAGGTGACAGGAATGTGTTATCGGCGACTGTGACAAGATCGTGAGATTTTGCGATCTTTACGACGGCTGCAATATCCACCAATCGCATCAAGGGGTTCGACGGAGTTTCAATCCAGATCGCTTTCGTGGCATCAGTCACTGCGGCTTCGACATTCGCGGGATCGGCCATATCGACGAAGCTGAATTTGAAACCCATCTTGGTAAAGATGTCGTCAAACAATCGATATGTTCCGCCGTAGATGTCGTGTCCGGTGATAATGTGATCACCCGGCTGAAACATATGCATGATCGTCGTGACGGCTGACATACCGGTGGAAGTGGCCCGGCAGGAAATTCCCCCTTCGAGCGCGGCAATATTATCTTCCATGGCACGACGAGTGGGATTTCCACTGCGTGTGTAATCAAAGCCTTTATTCGTCTCCAGATCTTCCCAATAGAAGGTCGAAGAGGGATAAATCGGCGTGGTGCAACTGTTGAAAGTCGTATCAATATCCACACCGGCGTGGACACAACGGGTTTCAAAACCCATCTGTTCGTAATGATTATTTTCGGAATCAGCCATCAAACATCGTCCTCAAAGGTGCTGTCAAACATGTCGAAGGAAGCATATTACGGCATCGAAGAGGGGTAGACAATGATTCCAGTCTCTTCCAGACCTGCGAATGGACATGCAAAACTTCGTTACGTTCGCGAAAAAGTCATGAAGGTACCAATTTCCGGTTGGAGATGGTGTCCAGATCGACGATGATGAAGAGGACCTGTTGGCATTGATGGATACTATTCGCTGAGATCGAGATTGAACATATGCAGACCGTTGGATACCCCAGAGATCCTTCTCAAGAACAAAATGTACCCGTGGACGCTTTGGAGGCATTTGTCAAAAACCTCCTTGTCAAAAATCGGATGTTTGCCGCGGATGCCGAGATCGCCGCCAAACGTATGATTGAAGCCGATCTGCGGGGCATTGTCTCGCACGGCTCTCGCACACTTGTGAGATATCTGCCTGCGATGGATGTCGCAGATATTGATCCCCGCGCCGAAATCTTGACCGAGGTGGATACGCCCGCACTGGCAGTCATCAACGGTAGTCAGGGAATAGGGCATGTTGCCGGCACCAAAGCGATGCAACTTGCCATCGATAAAGCAAAGGCCGTGGGAACCGGAACGGTCGTGGTTAAAAATAGTCACCATTATGGCGCTTGCGGTGTTTACGCGCTGCTCGCTGCGAAGGCTGGCATGATTGGGTACACGGTCACATCGTCCGGGCAACCGAACGTGATTGCCCCCGGTACGATGTCAGGTGGTGAAACCAATCATGGAATGGCATGGGCTTGTCCGAATCCGGAAGGAGCTCCCCTTGTTCTCGACATGGCGATTGCCGAAAGCTCGTGGGGAAAAATTCATACGTTGGCCGAATACGGGATTCCGATCCCCGATCATTGGGCGTTTGATGCGTCAGGGAATCCAACAACCGACGGTCATCAAGCGACGTTGCTCAATCCAATCGCTGGCGCAAAAGGATTTGGGCTCGGCCTCTTTTCCTCCATTCTCACCGGAGGATTGGGCGGTCGGAAATTGGCGATTGAAAAAACACGGTCCGTCACCTCGGAAGGGGGAGAGCACTTCTTCTACGTGATCGATCTCGAACAATTTGTTTCGCGTGATAAATTTACTCAACGACTCTCTGCCGCAATTGAAAAAATTCACGAGTTACCCCCTTTAGAAGAAGGCACAAGCGTCACTCTACCGGGGGAATTGGAATGGAAGTTGGCCGAATCGGCCAAAACAGAAGGTCTTTCTCTACACAAGCAACACGTTGCCGATCTCGAAAAACTCGGGCAAGATCACAAAGTCGATATTCCGTGGAGCTGACATGATGTACCGAGATACCCTCCGATACACCACACCTCTCTCTCGCAGAGAGTTTGTTCTCGGTTCCGTCGCCGCTCTTTCCTCGACATCTCTTCTGCATCTGGCGTCAGCCCAAGAGGACGCCGACCTTCCTTCAAAATCTCTCGAACGGGTGAAGTTTCAAACGGACAAAAATGAACGTGTGGAGGAAGGTCGCATTGTGATCGAGGCTCAGGATGGGGGCCTCATCTTTGAAGGACGCGACAGCCGATTATGGACAATCCTCCCCGAACATCTCGTCGAACGAAAAGCCGTTGACGGACTGAAGTTTGTGCCTTATTCGGCACGTCAGCTGGGAGACCGCATGAAGCTTGAGTTTGGTGACGGCTACGCTTCTTGGGAATACGGCCCCTTGGTGATCTGCACCAATGCCGGAAAAAATTACGCCGATTGGTGTGGTCAACTGTTTTCCCGCTTGCACAGCAGTTTCGAGAAATTCTGGAGGCGCGACAATTTGCCCCTCAGAGAGCCCGAGTTTCCGTTACCCGTGTGTCTGTTTGCCAAGCAAAGGCAGTTCGTCAACTACGCACTCTCGGATGCCGATGCGGCGACCGCTGCATCATTTGGATACTATTCTGTCAAAACCAATCGAACCGCCATGTTTGATATCACCGCGGATGAAAGTGGAGCCGCCCGAAGTATCACCGACGTCAATCGAAGAATGTCGAAGTCGCTTTCCAATGTGGCCACGATGGTTCACGAAGCGACTCACCAGTTTGCCTTCAATGGCGGGCTTCATCAGCGTTACGCCGACAATCCGTTGTGGCTGATGGAAGGGATGGCGATGTTCTTCGAAGTTCCCGATTTGAGAAACAAGACGGGATGGGCGTCTGTTGGCCAACCGAACAAAATGCGTGTCGCCGTCTTCGCAGATTGGTTCAAGAGCGGTCAGCGTCCCGTCGATTCGCTGAAGTCATTAATTCGTGATGACACGCGATTCCTGGATGCGGAGACTGCCGGACCCGCATATGCCGAGGCTTGGTCGCTCACTTACTACATGATCAAGCTGCGGAGAGACGAATACACAGCCTATCTGAAGCATGTGGCCGAAAAACCGATGTTGAAATACCTGACTCCCGAAGAACGCATCGCCGAATTTGAAGAATTCTTTGGTGACGATTGGGAGAAACTCGATGCCGACATGGTCACTCTGCTAAAGCGGATACGCCGTTGAGATCGCGACGATCACTCACTCAAAAGGACCGCGTGACTGTTCTTCATAGTTGATCGAGTTGGGAAGCGATGGTGCCGTCTGTTGTCGAGCGGGAGCCTGGTATCCGGTCGGTTGTGTTGGTTGACGATAGCCGGCGTCGGTATGGTTTGCATATTGGCTTCGATTTCCACCACGTAAACTGCTCAATAGCTCCGTTGCTTCAGTGTACTTGGGATTCAAATTCAAAGCTTGGGTCGCAAAGTGGTCTGCCGTTCGTAAATCGCCTTTACGTTTGAGGACAACCGCCAGGTTGTAACAGGCTTCTGAATCACCGAGCACTTTACGAAAGTCATCTAACGCTTCGGGTAGTTTCCCGAATTCCGCTAAAGCGACCGCACGGTGATACCGGTACATGTCGTTGTCCGGATCGAGAGTGACCGCCTGATCGAGTAGTGCCAACGCCCGTGGCCATTCATCTTTTTCGGCATACAATTGAGCCACCGAGTCGAGCACTTCAGGATCGTTGGGTGAGGTTTTAAGAAGCTCTTTGAAGCTGGTTTCAGCCGCTTCCAAATTTCCCTGATTCATATTCACTCTGGCCAACCCGAGTTGAGCCTGTTTGTTATCAGGGTTTTCCTTGAGTGCCAGTTTATAGGAATCGGAAGCTTCGCTCATTTGTCCCTGACGTTCTTGCCAGCGTGCATAAGAAAGAGCAAAATTTTCGGGATTGTTGAGCTTGCCGAACTGCTTGTTGGTGGTCGTCTTATCCTTTCGACTCAGCTTAAACGCCTCTGGTAACGAACAGCCCGTCAGCATGGTAACTGAGATCATCAACAGGGTGATTTTAATCGTTTGGGCATTCATGTTCGCACCTCCGTGTGCGTGAAATATAAGACCGTAAGCAAAACATATCTCAAGGGCACTGAATTGAGGGGAGAAGACTTCAGCGCAGAAGAGCCTTATTCTTAGCATCGTCGTGTGAGCAGCCACGACTGTAGATCTTTTTGCCGGTTGGACAAACTTTGTCAGCAGAATCCCCAGAAATTCTTACAGAAACGGGAAACTTGTAGAGTTTGTTAAAGAATGAGTAGAGCGAACGTCAACTCTTCGGTAGGAACGCCACACATTGGGATTAGTGAGGAACCGCTTTTTCGACCTCGTCCAACAGCAAATCCAGCCGAAATGGCTTAAAGACAACCCCCTGGAGTCCTTCCTGACGAGCTTTTACGATGGAATGTGAGGCGTCGTAGCCGAACCCGGTCATCAGTAAGACAGGAAGATTTTCGTCGATCGATTTCAGACGGCGGTAACATTCATAGCCGGTTTGGTCAGGAAGCCGGATATCGGTGATGACCAAGTCGTAATCAAAACTGCGAGCCATTAAGAACGACTCTTCGGCATTGTGTGCTGTCTCAACAACACACCCGTACCGTTCAAGAAGTTCATGGGCCGATTGCAGAGTCTCTTCATCCTGATCGGCCACCAGAATACGTCGTCCCAATAGTGTCGGGCGAGTTTCCTGCTGACTGACGAGAGAACTGTTTCTTTCTGGGGGAGCCATCGTCGCGCCCGCTTGATGAATCAGTTGCCGAATTTGCCGAGCATCCTTCAGCAAACGCTGAACACGATTCGTCAGCTCTTCATCTTGCCCATAGATCTTTTCCAGGATCCATGTCGCGTCAATCAGAATTTCATCAACCGGGTTCGCCACCTTACGCAGAATCAGTTGAGTTCCTTCCGCCGCTGTTGATTGCCGTTCGGCCATCAGCAAGTTGAGCGTATTGAGAGCGGCTGCAATCTCGCGACTGAATAGCTCCAAAAACTTCAGGTCTTTCTCATCAAAAGCCCCTGCGACGGTCGATTCAACATTAAAAGTCCCCAGCACTTCGTCATGCAGAATAAGAGGGACCGTCAAAGAGCTTCGGGCGTCTTGTGCCCCAGGAAGATACAAGGGGTCTTGTGCGATATCGGGACAAAGATAACTTCGCCCCGTCTCGGCAACGAAACCCGTGACGCCATTGTTTTCTGAGGATGCATACAAGGTACGCCCAGCAGCCATCGGCTGCATACCCACTTGCAGAAGCTGGTTAAGCTGACCGGTTTCTTTGTCAAGAATCCGAATCTCGACAGTTTCATATTTCAAAATGTCGGCGGTGTAGTACAGAATTTTCGATTTGAGTAAATCGATCCGTTCCCGCTCAGACATCTCGGCAATATCTTGCGGAGCCAGATCTCCCAGATCGAGTCCTGCTTGTGAGATCGCATCGAACTTCTGTCGATTGACGACACGTTCGGAAACATCGCGTACTGTGACGAATAATAGTGTGGGGTCGTCGGTGGAATGACACTCACGAATCGCCCGGGAATCAATCTCAAAATAACGGTCATCGTGAATCCGAATCGTTTCTCGAATTGTTCCCGATTCGGTGAGCGTGAGAGAGAGCGGGCAATCAATCGGATCGGGAGGTTCGTGGATCCCCAGGATGTCGTAGAATGAGCGAGCCGCCGGGTTGGTCTCATTGACAAGTCGGCAAAACTCCTGATTGGCCCAGACCACTTCAAAATCTTCTGTCAGTAATGCCACTCCCACCGGTAACAGCGGCAGGAGTTCACTGGCTAATAAAAGTGACTCTTGTCCTGCATGGTGATTCGGCAGGAACAACACTCCTGAAATCTCGGGGGATCTCAATAACGTCAGTGCTTCGGACAACGACTCAGGAACAACAAGTTCGCACGGCGATTGCAATTGCTGTTGCAATTGTTGGACTGATTCTGGATTCGGTTGTCCCAGGATGACAAACCGGGGCGATGAGGGAGGGTTCAGTGGATTCCTCGGCAAAATTCGGTAGGAAGAGAGTCTGGGCAAATGTGGGCAGCAATGAGTCGATTGTGTTATTTTACTCACAAGACCGATTAGGGAAAGAGCATCTCTGTCTGCATTCAGTCCTTTTTCATAATCGTGGCAGATTATTCCGGTCATCTCGGGAGACCTTCGCGTATGGATTCCTCACAAAATCGAGCCTGGAAGATCAGCAGCCGACTGGCCCTGCTTGGTCCCGGAATTCTGGTGGCGGCAACCGGGGTCGGTGCAGGAGACCTGGCCACGGGAGCCTTTACCGGGGATAAGCTGGGAACAACGATCCTCTGGTCGGTCGTTTTGGGAGCCTTTTTGAAATACGTCCTGAATGAAGGACTCACACGCTGGCAACTCGCCACCGACACCACACTCCTCGAAGGGTGTATGCGCCATTTCGGACAACTCTTTCGATGGACATTCCTCGCTTATCTTGTCATTTGGAGCTTTTTGGTCGCTTTGGCACTGATGAGTGCCTGCGGAGCAACCTTGCACGCCATCATCCCTTGGAGGTCTCCCAGCCAGGACAAAGTCTTCTATGGAATCCTCCAGAGTCTGCTGGCAGTGATTCTGGTCAGGCAGGGAGGATATCGACTCTTTGAACGATTGATGTCGGCAGCAGTCGGATTGATGTTTGTGACCGTGATGCTCACTGTCATCGCCTTGCAGCCCGATCCACGCGATTTGATGATCGGCCTCTTTGTTCCCGACATTCCGTCTTTACTTGAAAACTCGGCAGAGGGGCTTGTCTGGACTGTCGCATTGTTGGGAGGCGTGGGAGGGACACTGACGATTGTTTGTTACGGCTACTGGATTCGTGAACTTGGTCGACACGGGAGTGAGTCGCTTAAGTTGTGTCGCATCGATCTGGCAGCGGGTTACCTGATGACCGCCCTGTTCGGGATGGCAATGGTCATTATCGGTGAACAAGCAGGCCCGTTCAGCGCAAAGGGATCGGCATTACTCGTGGAATTGAGTGCCACATTGGGAGAAACCATTGGTCCGGTTGCACGCTGGGTCTTTCTGATCGGTGCCTGGGGAGCCGTCTTTACCAGCCTGTTTGGGGTTTGGCAAAGTGTTCCCTATCTCTTCGCCGATTTTCTGACATTGAACCAGTCGCCTCACAATAAAGACACCCCCTCCTCGCGACCAGCCGTCAACTGCGAATCTCGAGCGTATCGGGGATATCTCTATGGCTTGGCAACGATTCCCGCACTGGGAATGCTGGTGATGGATTTCAAACAAGCGCAGAAAGTTTATGCCGTCGTGGGAGCGCTCAGCATCCCATTGATTGCCATCCTGCTGTTAATTCTGTGTGGCCGCAAAAAGTTTATTGGTCTGGAATTACGGAACCGAACCTCGACAAACGTCATATTACTCTTGGTTCTGCTGTTTTTTGCCGCTGCGGGAGGGATGAGTGTCTGGTCCAAGTTTCAATGACGAGAGTTCCCGGATCGATTTGAAATCCCGCTATCAACCCGGTAGGATTCATGCAGACACCAATACGGTCTTTGCCTGATTTTCCTGCTTCGATCGATTGTTTCAAGCTGCGAGAAGGACTCGTCGGCTGAATGTGAGATAATCACAAGTCAAACCCACAATAAGGACCCACCATGACTTCACACCGTTTTCTGACCGCTGTGTTCACACTGTTGGCGGTTGCCGTCATCAGCCTGCCTGCCAACGCTCAGGATGAAGAGAAAAAAGAATCTGCTGCTCCAGAAGTGAAAACTTTGATTGTCGACCTGGAAAGTCCCTCGGGAGTTGCCGTCGATTCTGAAACGGGTCACGTTTTTGTGGCCAGCCGTTGGGGAGTTTATCGCTACGATCCCGTCAAGCACACACAAGATGTTCCCAAGGGCGAAAAACTGGTCTTGGCCATCGCTTCCTATCCCACAGACATTTATGGCAAAGGACCAAAATACAATATCGGTCCTCTCGGGGTTTCCGTCTGGAAAGACTGGCTTGTCGTCGGTGATGGCAGCCGTCCTGATGGCGAAGAACTGGTGCGTGTCTACAAAATTGAAAAAGAAATGCCGAAGGAAACTGCCAAAGAAGATTCTGCAGTCTTCACTTTAGGGCCCATCAAAGCGGGTGAATCATCGGCCAAGGGTGAAGGCAACTTCTACGGCGTGACCACTCTCGGCGATTCCATTTTCGTCACCGCCAACGGAGACGACACCAAAGGTTGGATTTTGAAATCCGACATTGCCGATGGCAAACCGGGTGATCTCACACCGTTCATTGCTTCCAAAGAGAGTTTGGAAGTGGACGCTCCTGCTGCCGCGACAGTCACTCCCGATGGAAAAGAAGTTGTCGTTTCGCAAATGGGTGAGGTAAATGTCGCCGGCGATAGCCTGTTGACCTTCTACAATCCCGCCGATGGCAAGCTGATTCGGAGTCTGGAAACCGGACTCTCCGACATCGTTGGCTTGGCTTACAGTCCCAAAACGAAGAGTCTCTACGCAACCGAGTTCTCCTGGGTCGATACCACCAAAGGTGCTCTCTATCGTCTCGATATTGAAGGCGAAACTGTGACTCCCGTGAAAATCGTGGATCTGGAAAAGCCAGCTGGATTGGCTTTCGATAAAGACGGAACACGACTGTACGTCACCACCTTCGGTGCTGAATCTGGCACTGCTGGAGAAGAGCCCAAAGAGGGAGACGAAAAGAAGATGTCTGCCGGGAAACTGGTTGTCATCGAAGCCGGTCTCTGATCCTTGATTGAAGTTAAGAATTTCAACGGTGGACGATCATTGGGTCGTTCACCGTTTTTTTGTTTTGAGTTCGTGTTCAATGGGTGGAATTCCGTGAATCATCCCGTCGAAATTTGCACAGAGCGGTTATTGTTACGTCGCTGGACACTCGCTGATCGTGAGCCGTTTGCACAATTAAATGCCGATCCCGAAGTCAATGAATTCCTGACCGGCCCCCTCACTCGCGAACAAAGTGATGCCGTCGCTGATCGGATCATTGAGAATTTCTCGCTGCACGGTTTCGGCTGGTGGGCCGTGGAAGTTCCCGGCGTCTCTCCGTTCATCGGGTTTGTCGGACTTTCGGTACCCCGATACGAAGCACACTTCACGCCTTGCGTGGAAATTGGCTGGCGGTTGGCCAAAGAATATTGGGGGCACGGTTACGCAACAGAAGCCGCAGTTGCCTCCTTGCAGTATGGTTTTGAAGAATTGGACCTGCCAGAGATCGTCTCATTGACGGTCCCCGCCAATCTTCGCTCGCGAAACGTGATGGAAAAGATTGGGATGATCCACGATCCCGCTGAAGATTTCGATCATCCCTCACTGCCAATCGATCATCGTCTCTCTCGCCATGTTCTGTATCGAATTTCGCAGTCTCAATATCCGGGGAAGAATGCGAGATGAATTCATTCCATCACAATTATTGGTGCCGGGTGATGTGTTTCCGCCGGTGCATTTAGCCGACTCCAGGAAAATAGCCCTTGTAAGGTTGCTCGCCAGCGTCCGGTTCGTTCGATGCTGATCGTGGATTCGCAGCGGCTCAGCTTTGGAGTGCTCCGGCTTGGCGACTTTGCGTCAACTCTTTTTTCATCCGTGTGATCCACTTCAAATCGTCCTCGCTTATTCGTTTGATTCGTGTCATTCGTGGTTTCAATATTCTCTCATTCCAACTTCAGAACCATTCCACATCGCACATGCCGACTCGGAGAGTCGGCCTACAGCAACCCGTTCACTGACTCATTTTATCTGCGTCATCTGCGATATCCGCGGTTCTTTCATTTTTTGGCCACAAGAAACGCCAAAAGGCACAAAAAGAATTTATTTCATATCTCTTCGAGTTTGTGTGATTGAGATTTGATCAGCGAGCATCTTGATTCTGTCTCTCCGCGCCGCCGCGTCCCTGCGCGAGTCTATTCTCCTCTGCGTTCTTGCGAACGCAGCTACAACCTCTTTGCGTGTCTTTGTGCCTCGACGTCTTTGCGTCAAATCTTTTTATCAGCGAATATCCGTTTTGATCCGCTTCATCCGTGTTCCATTATTACCAAACAGCTCGACGACACAGCTGACTCGAACAACGATTCATCGATTCCTCCGCGTCTCCGCGCCTTTGCGTGAGACTCTTTTTTGCTTCGTTGCTGATCCGCAAGCATATCTTGTTTTCCTCTGGGGCTGTGTTTGAGTTTCGGACAATGAAAGCAGCAACCGAAATCAAACTTTACTCTGGTTTGAAAACTGATGAACGCCCCAGCCACACATTCTCTTATTCTTTATCAGCGATATCCGCGTTATCCGCGGTTTTTCTGATCTCCCCAGCGATCTGACGATCGCGGCTACAATTCTTGATTCATCACACTCAAACTCTTCTTTTCTTCCCTTTGCGTTTCTCTGCGGCTTGGCGACTTTGCGTCATAAAAAATCCGCAAAATTCACCTTGCGAACCGCTGACTACCAGAGTTAACGTTCGGCGTTGCTTGCTGAAAGTAGGCTGGTGGTATCCGAACGAAGCGAGTCGTAACCCAGCATAACAACAGCCCCGGTGAATCATTTGTCGGGTTACGCTGCGCTAACCCGACCTACGGAAAACACGACTTCGATCTTTGGCAATTTGAACGTCATCATAGCTCTTGTGGACAAGCACAAGGGATGGGATCAAGCAACATTCAGCCGTAGGGCCGGTTCTACCGGCCAGAGAGACCAAAGAGGGAGTGAATGTTATTCAGGCCGGTGAAACCGGCCCTACTCTCTCTGATAACGAAGTGCCATATCACGCCTCAAATGGAATTGAAGACTCAGCAGTTGCCGTACAGTCGGTTAAACCGGCCAGAGATTATCTCGTCTTTTTCGTCGCACAGTTTGTCTCACAGCATGTTTAAGAAACCATGCGTGCAATCGGAAAATCTCCCCAAAATGAGCGAATGACGCAAATCAAGTGGCAGCCCCAACTTGCTCAAGAGTATGGAAGAGTATCGTCAAGAGTATGGCAAGGGTATGACTGTGTCTCATACTCTTGAAGACTCTTGAAAGTCACTTGTGAGATAACGAGTTGAGGCGATTTCAAGAGTATGACGTTTCATACTCTTGAACCCTGGAAACGACCCGCAGCGTTTGGGAAAGAGTGATTGTTCCTACCAACTCGCAACTTCGAATGCTGCCAGTAAACTTCACAGCCAGATTTGGAGTTTCTCACTGAGCGACGCAGGAATCTTCTTCGCCAATGAGCGGCGTACATGCTCCTCTCCATATCGCGTGCTGAAGTGAGAGACAATAATCAATTCGTTCTTGAACTTTTCTTCTCGCTCAAGAATGTCGTCGAGGTGCATGTGGCCAAACTTGCGAATCTTATCTTTACGATGTTCGGGGCGAAAGAACGTCATTTCCGTGATCAATATCTTGGCGTTGTAGACATCGGGGTGGTTGTCGAGACCTTCTGACGACGTATCGCCGGTATAGCAAACTATCGGGAAACGAACTTCGTGAGTCACTTCTTCCCCCGCCTTCCGCAAGTCGCGGATCTTTTCTCCTGGCAAGCCCTGATATTCTTCTTTCAGTTTTTTGCGAACGTCATAAACGATGAAGCCGACGGAAGACACAGTATGCTTCGTCTCAAACACGGTGACGACATGTTCGCGGCCAAGCTGAATTTCATCGCCCGGCTTCACGCCGACAAGATCACAAACCATTCGTCCGCGGTCCAGACGTTGCCAGGCTTTGAGCATCTTCCAGGTATCATCGACCGATTCAGCAGGAAGATAAATGGTTGGCGGTTCCATTTTCATCATGCGACGACGCGCCACGTACACGGGAAGTGCAGCCATGTGGTCGAGGTGGGCATGTGTGATAAAGATATTTTGCAATCCCATGAATGCCCATGGACTGCCACCCAAATCAAAGCCCACTTTGAGTTCGGGAACACGCCAATAGCTTTGCACGGCGGCGCGCGAATAACCTTCGATCGTATAGCCTCCGTGATGGAGTGATCTCAAAGGCAGATTTTCGACGGCCGGTTGCTCGGCATCGTCGAGAGGTTCAATAAAGTCAGACATGAGGATGAATCAGTAGAAGCTAGCAATTAGAAATTAGGATAAGACCGCTGGGAGTGCAATAACACCCGAATAAGTTCAAGGAACCGCTTACGATACATTTCGGTTACCGGCACATTCCCCCCAACGCTCGCACACTTTGGTGATTAATCACAACTCCACTGGCTGGTGAGTTTCGATGCTCTTCGCTTCGGCATAACACAGGTCGAGAGCCGCTTGCGCCAGATTCGCAGAGAGAATCTTCGGGACGGTCCCACTCTCCAGACCATCTAAGGCCGCTTGAAGTTCGGCGGTAAATGCCGCACACCATTCGTCTCCCCCCGGCAGTTCGGGAGTTTCGACATTGCCGTTCTCATCGAGGAGTGTGACTGGGCGATTTAAGGTCGGCTCTCCTCCGAGAGTTGCGAAGTCAAAGAGGATTGTCGCCTTCTCAAGATAGATTTCGTAGCCGTGACCGAATGCGTATCCCGGAGCGGCAATGCCGCCACTCACGCAACTCACGGCCACATCGGGTTTGTCGTCGTACAAGTATTGAGAGTGAACGTGATTCACAAATCCTTCTTGCAGGATTCCGGTTGAGAAGACTTTGCTGGGAACTCCACACGCCAAGCCGATGAAATGATTGTCGTGGATGTGCAGATCAATGCCCCAGCCGCCCAGCTTTTTGAAGTCGGACATGTCGTTCGACCAATCAGGCGGGGCGATCACTCGGCGAAAGTGGGCCGCTTTCAGTTTTCCATACTTCCCTGATGCAATCGCATCAGAAGCAAACTTGAACTCCGGCATAAACGGGAGGACGTGAGCTACCATCAAAGGGACACCCGCCTGCTCGGCAGCCGCCACCATTCGGGCCGCCGCTTCGGCGTCGATGGCGATCGGTTTTTCGACAAGAGTCGCTTTGCCGGCGGCAATTGATTCCAACACAACCTTTTCGTGCTGATCAGTCGGCAGACAGATATCGACCAAATCGACATTAGGATCATTGAGCAGGTCGTGATAATCCTCGTAAGTGGCGACATCACCCAAGTCCACCTGGCCGCCGGGCGGACCGAAGTTCCCTTGGATCGAGGACCAGTCTCCACTTCGCTTCTTCTCATTGCGGGTTGCAATGGCGGTCACTTTTGCCCCATTCACAGATTGAGCACCTGTGTAATGCGTGTATCCCATGAAACCCAAACCGATGATGCCGATATTGACCATGTTTCTCCTCGATGCGTTTTCGTGATGCCTGATCTGTAAGGTTCCGGGAAAATCCGGCTGGCGAGCTGATGCTTGTTCTTCATTCGCAAGAGTGACCAATCTCGTACGGACTCTCAAGCGACATTCTTAACGAGAGGAGACTTTCACGAAATTGGCGTCAATGCGAAGCACTCAATTGCACAGACAACCACAACTGCCATCATGGCAGCCTGCAACGATTGTAAGGGTTCTCTGGCTCATATCGATTGCACAATATTTAAGCACTGCGACGCCGAAGCCTCTATTCAAAGCGATTTATCCGGCACCAACAACAGCTCCTCAGGATTGTTCAGTGCTGTACAATCCGCAAAATCGGTAAAATTGCTAAAGATTCCGGCAACTGGGGTAGCCAGGACTCGCCGTTCAGTAGTATCTTTTCGATAACAGTTCGCGGAGGCGACTGGCTGATGCGGAAAGGTGTCCGTAACAGCAGACCACTTAGTTGTGGACCCAAAGGCAAACCCGTCCAAAAAGGAGTGAAGGACAATGCTTGTATTGACCCGTAAAGCTGGCGAAAGCGTTTTCATCGGTCACGATGTTTCTGTCACCATCGTGAAAGTGAATGGCCGTCAGGTGCGATTAAAGATTGATGCACCACGAGACATTCCGATTCTGCGCGATGAACTTTGTACGCAAGAATTCGATTTCGATTTGGATAAGCTGGTTCTGGAGGGCGAATCGGCCAATTGAGCCTCACTCTCTGAATTCAATCCCGCTTCGACCGGCTTGCCGGTCTTTTTTATGCGCTGGCAGAAAGCTCTGACCTGAAACACAGCTTGAGTCTCTGGAGTGGGCAGATTAGCATGAAGTATCGTTGATACATTGATCTGACTCTCACACACGACAGAGGCACCAATGCTGAATTTCTCGGGCAAGGGAAGCGCTCACACCTGCGATGGAATCAACCGCCGTGATTTTTTACAGGTAGGAAGTCTGGGGGCGGCGGGACTCTCGCTGGCAGACTTGCATCGGCTTCAAGCGAGCGAAGGGGCAGCTAGCAAAGACAAAGATGATGAGCGCTCGGTGATCATGATCTTTAACTTGGGGGCACCAAGTCAGATCGATTGTTTTGATATGAAGCCCGACGCACCGAAGGAGATTCGTGGTCCCTTCCAGCCTGTAGCAACAAAGGGTGACTTCGAGATCAGTGAGATCTTTCCGAGACATGCAGAAGTGGCCGACAAGTTATCGCTGGTTCGCAGTTGTTATCACACGGCGTCTGCCGTTCACGACTCGGGACATCAGATGTTACAGACGGGGCGATTGTTTTCCGGTGGAGTGGTTACTCCGCACGCTGGCTGTGTCACGTCTTACCTTCGCGGTCGTCGTTCGGATTTACCCGCTCATGTCATTCTTCCCGAACCAATGGGGAACACGGGAGGTGGCATGCCTCACGGCCAAGATGCCGGCTTCCTGGGCAAAGCACACGATCCATTTGTGTTGATGGCCGATCCTTCCAAGCCGAACTTCAAGGTTCCCGACCTGTTGCCTCCCGATTCGATCGGCGAAGCCCGTTTGCAACGTCGAAAGAAATTGCGGTCCATCGTCGATGGGACAATCCAGTCATTCGAGAAGTCTGAAGATGCCCGACTGCTCGACACCAGTTTCGAATCGGCATTCCGTATCATTTCGAGCAAAGAAGCTCGCGAGGCGTTTGACCTTTCCAAAGAGCCCAAAAAAGTCCGCGAGCGTTACGGCATGACACGATTTGGCCAATGCTGCCTACTATCGCGTCGGTTGATTGAAGCCGGTGTTCGGTTCGTCACCGTGAATACATTTTTGACGGTCTTTAATGAAATCACTTGGGACATTCATGGAACCAAGCCATTCACTTCTATCGAGGGAATGCGAGACATTGTGGCTCCGATGTACGATCAGGCATATGGAGCGCTGATTGCCGATCTCTCAGAACGCGGGCTGTTAGAGAAAACTCTCGTTTGTAATCTGGCAGAGTTCGGACGGACACCGCGCGTGAATCCCGCGGGTGGTCGTGATCACTGGCCACAATGTTGGACCTCATATTTTGCAGGTGGCGGCATTCAGGGAGGTCGCGTGGTTGGAAAGAGTGATCCTGTGGGCGCTTATCCGGCCGAACGTCCCGTTGCACCTAATGAAGTTGTCGCAACGATCTTCCAATCCCTCGGGTTTGACTTGGAAGCCCACTTGCCCGGACCGGCCGGTCGTCCGTTTCCATTGGTCGATTTTGGTACGAAGCCAATTCACGAATTGTTTTAATGTCCTCTCGGATCGCTTCAGTCCCACGGGATGAAGCAACCCGCACGACGATGCACACGATTTTCCATCTGCGGAGTCTATCTCCATGCGTTTTCTGTTGTCACTCAGTCTCCTTCTCGGCTTGTCTCTGACTCTTCGGGCTGATGAGATCCAATTACTACCCGAATCGCTGATCCTCAATGGTCCCGAAGCATCGCATCGGTTAATCGTTCAATCGAAAGCCAACAATTCTCTCGGCCAGCAAATCACCGAAGGGGTGATACTGACCAGCTCTGACCCCAATATTGCTGAGGTCATAGATGGCATGGTGGTGCCGAAGAGTGACGGGACGACAACGATCACTGCGACCGTCGGTGAATCAAAGTCGTCGATCAAGGTCACAGTTGGCGACATGGAGAAACCATTTACGTGGAGCTTTCGGAATCATGTGCAGTCGGTTCTGTCGAAATCCAGTTGTAACATGGGAGCGTGTCACGGAGCGGCGCAGGGTAAGAATGGCTTCTATCTCTCCCTTCGTGGTTACGATCCTGAGTTCGATTACTGGAGTATTACTCGACAGGCTCGTGGTCGTCGTGTGATTCCGTCCGACCCCGGACGAAGTTTATTACTCACCAAACCGACCGGCATGGTGCCGCATAAAGGGGGAGTCCGATTTGAAGCAGATAGTCTCGAATACCGCGTGATCGCAGAATGGATTGCCGCTGGTCAACCGGAACCAACAACCGAAGATCCACGTATCACTCAATTAGAGATTTTACCGAAACAGATCGTTGTTCAGCCCGGTGTGAACCAACAGTTTCTGATTCGTGCCCATTTTTCGGACGGTCATATCGAAGAAGTGACTCAATGGGCCAAATTCAGTTCCACAAACTCTTCCGTCGCAGAAATTGACACGCGGGGACTCGCAGAAATCAAAGGGTACGGCGAAGGTTCCGTCGTCGCCTGGTATTTGGGACAGAATGTCGTGGGAATTATTACTTCACCCTACGATCAGAAAATTCCCGAGCATGTTTACACGAGTGGTGCAGACAATTTGATCGACAGACACGTCAACGCAAAACTCAAGTCTTTGAGCATTCCTCCCTCGCCCCTCTGTGCGGACTCGGAATTCATCCGTCGAGTCTACATCGACACGTTGGGGATCCTGCCGACCGAAGCCGAAACAAGAGCTTTCCTTCTGAGTAGCGAGCCCGATAAACGCAATCAATTGATCGACACCGCTCTTGCGCGACCCGAGTTTGTCGATTACTGGACCTATCGCTGGTCAGATTTGTTTCTCCTTTCCGGAGAACGCTTACGTCCAATGGCGTTGGATGCGTTCTCGAAATGGATTCGCGAACAGGTCGAGAAAAATACGCCGTGGGATGAGTTTGCTCGACAGGTCATTCTCGCCAAGGGTAACAGCTACGAAAATGGAGCGGTTAATTTTTACACGCTGCATCAAGATCCTCTCGACACGGCAGAAACGGTCTCAATGGCGTTTATGGGGATGGCAATCAATTGCGCCCGCTGTCACGATCATCCGCTCGAAAAATGGACGAACAACGATTACTACGGCATGGCGAATCTTTTTGCTCGCGTGAGAGCCAAAGGGTGGGGAGGCGATTACCGCAATGGCGATGGCAAGCGGGATGTGTATGTGGTGGAACGGGGGGAATTGATTCAACCTCGCTTGGGGGAACCACAAACTCCGCGACCTTTGCAAGGGGAGCCAGTCTCTTTCGATTCCACGGAAGACCGTCGGGCTCATCTGGTCGAATGGCTGATTGCGGACGAGAATCCGTATTTCAGCAAGGCGATTACGAACCGAGTTTGGGCGAATTTTCTCGGCGTGGGAATTGTCGAAAACGTCGATGACTTAAGGCTCACGAATCCCCCCAGTAATCAGGAGTTGTTTGATGGGCTGTCTCTGTATCTTGAAGATCAGGATTACAATCTGAAATCGTTAATGCGGTTGATTATGCAATCGAACACCTATCAACGATCGAGCCAGTCCATCGCGGGAAACGAGGCGGATGAACGCTTCTACTCACATTATTATCCCCGTCGCCTCAAAGCAGAAGTATTATTGGATGCGATTTCGCAGACTCTGGAAGCACCGACAAAATTTGCCGGATACGACGAGGGAACTCGAGCGATGCAGCTCCGCGATGTCAATGTCTCCTCTTATTTCCTGGACACATTTGGCCGCCCCGAACGCCTGGCGACTTGCGAGTGCGAGCGATCCGATGAACCGAGCATGGTCCAGGTGCTGCATCTGGTCAACGGAGACACATTTAATCAGAAGTTGTCCCAAGAGAAGAATCTGATCAGTCGAATTGTGGAAGAGAAGCAGTCGAATGAATCGATTGTCGATTCGGCCTACCTGCGAACATTCAATCGATTTCCGACGACACAAGAGAGGATAGCGATATTAACGGTCTTATCGCAGACGGCCCCTGATGAACGCCGTCAGGTGATCGAAGATTTGTACTGGAGCTTGTTGAGTAGCCGCGAATTTTTGTTCCAACACTGAGAGAAGCAATTAGAAACTGGAAATTAGAATTATCGTAGCTGGGACCGCTTTGCGGACCGAACTACTTGAAGAATATCTATCCAAGTCGAACATGCCGACACGGAGTGTCGGCCTACCAATCACGAACGACAGACCATGCAAATACACATCATCACTCTCGCGCTGATCATCGCCTCTACGTACGTCGCTTCGGCCTCCGCCGACGAGATCGACTTCAATGCCGACGTTGCGCCCATCTTCATGAAATATTGCAACGGCTGTCATGATGAAGTCGAAGCGAATGGCGAGATCGTGTTAACGACGTTCGATCATCTCATGGCGGGTGGGCAAAGCGGCAATGTCATTAAAGCCAAGGACGCACAGAACTCCTATCTGGTTCAACTGATCGAAGGACGTTCCGAACCAATCATGCCGCCGGAAGGAAACAAAGGCCCTAATAAAGAAGAAATTGCCATCATTCGGAAATGGATCGATGCGGGAGCGAACAAGCCGACAAAGCCGTTGATCCGTCGACTGACGAATGTTCCCAATATCAAACCCCGTGATGAAGTTCGCCGAGCGATCACTGCTGTGACTCATTCCAAAGACGGTCGCTGGATGGTCGTTGGTCGTTATGGCTCCATCGAGGTCTATTCGCTCTCCGAGCAGAAACTGATCCAGACGTTATCAGGGATGACCGGCAACGTGAACGACGTCGGGTTTTCCTCTGATGGTGAGATCATGTTTGCGGCGGCTGGTGAACCGGGTTTGTATGGTGAGTTGACGTTATTCTCGACAAAAACCTGGAAAAGATTACGAGTTCTTGAAGGTCACGGCGACAGCTTGTATTCCGCCGATGTTTCTCCCGATGACAAGATTGTCGCCACGGGAAGTTATGACCAGACTGTCATTCTTTGGGATTTGAACAGCGGAGAATTGCTCAACACATTAACGGGACATAACGGGCCCGTGTACGATCTCGAATATCATCCCACGATGCCGATACTGGCTTCGGCCAGCGGTGACCGGACCATCAAATTGTGGGATGTGACTACCGGGCAACGACTCGACACGCTTAACGAACCAGAAAAAGAACAGTACACGGTTTCATTCAGTCCCGACGGAAAACATCTGGCCGCAGCCGGTGTTGATCGGCGTATTCGTCTCTGGGAAATCACTCAGCAAGGACAGGAAGGAACTAACCCGGTCCTCTACTCACGATTTGCGCACGAAAAACCAATCGTGCGCGTGGTGTTCTCTCCCGATGGGAAAATCCTCGCTTCTGCTGGCGAAGATTTAATTCTCAAATTTTGGGAGACTAACGGCTATACGCAGACGGGCTTATTGGAACAGCAACCGGATTGGCCAGCCGGTATTTCCTTTACTCCCCAAAGCAATGCCCTCGTTGTCGGTCGTATGAATGGGACACTCACCTCCTATGCGATAAAGCCCGAATATCGACAAGACGCAAAGACAGGTGAGCCGGTCTTTTTGGTGGGCGCACCGGATTCCATTCCCGATATTCCGATGCCGGAGGGTGGAATTGAA
>Ga0181597_10001849_pt1 | contig 23474 bp, 20 predicted proteins | sample 041ome_5_FD_148647 | JGI IMG/M metagenome (GOLD analysis project Ga0181597, IMG submission 148647) | Coastal salt marsh microbial communities from the Groves Creek Marsh, Skidaway Island, Georgia - 041403US metaG (spades assembly) | ecosystem: Environmental > Aquatic > Marine > Intertidal zone...
GTAATCAGTCCGCTCGGTGATTGCAAAAAATCATGAAGAGGAGTCGATACGCCATCGGCTGTCGTCACAGTTGCTGATGACGCAAGGAGCGCAGCGACCAACAGGCTCTCTCGATCCGCTGACGCAACTGCTCCACCAATAGTGCCGATCGTTCGCAGAGTTGATGGCAGTTCTCGACGTGCTGCTACGCCGAGTAAGTCGCCTGAAAAGCTGCGTTCGATGTCTGCAACTCGAACCATCGCTCCAACAATCGATGTGTCACCTTCAGTTGTAATGGTGTCCAGCCCGAGTGACTGAAGATCGACACCCACGTATTGCGATCGGTGGCGATCGGCGTTGATAACTGTTCCACCCGCAAGTGGGATGTGATGGGGTCGACTCAGCAGCGATACTGCCTCGTCTAAGGATTCAGGTCGAAGGTAATCAACTAGTAGCGGCACAAAACCGAAGTTAGCCGAGCCGAGACTGAATCCCTGCCTGCTGGAACAGCGCCGCCGCTGCTGTCTTGGCAGAGCTAACGACTTCAGAAGTGTCGACCGCTCGATGATGCCCATTTCGAATGACGGGCTCACCCTGAACAAACACATCGCGAACCTGTTGCGGTGAGCAGTTAAAGACGAGAGCGCTCGGTACCCGGTGAACTGGAGCAACGGTTGGGTGGTCAAGGTTGACGATGACAATGTCAGCGTCGCACCCAACCGCTATTCGCCCAAGCCGGTCAGGCTCTCCAAATGCTCGTGCTCCACCAACGCATGCCATTTCGATTGCGTCTTCAGGTTGAAGGGCCATGGCGTTGAGGTGGTGAACCTTCTGAAGTAACACAGAAACTTTCATTGCCTCAAAAAGATCCTGTCGGTTATTTGACCCGGAACCGTCGCTTGCGAGAGCAACCGTGATGCCGAGTTCACGCATATCAAGAATTCGAGCGACGCCCGATGCCAAGTACATATTTGAAACCGGGCAGTGCACAACGACAGCATCGGCGTTGGCAATTGACTGCAATTCATCGTCGTCGAGCCACACCGCGTGGGCGAGTTGGACATCTGAGGCGAGTGAGCCGACACTGGCCAGCCATGGGACATGCCGCATGCCTCTTTCTGCGACACTCATTTCGACTTCGACAGCAGTCTCTGCGCAGTGAACGTGGGTGCCCCGGCCCCATGACCGAGCAGCAGCGATGGTCTCGGTCATGGCTTCGTCAGAGCAACCCCATGGGATGAGCGGACCAAGTTCGATTTTGATTCGGCCCTCGTGACCATCCCAACGATCGAATGCCTGCTTTGCTCTACGAATTGCAGTCGCGGCATCCTCCGCGAGTGGTTCGTGATAGTTGCGGTCCGCCCAACCGTGAGCAAGAAGGAGTCGTATACCGAGTTCATCTGCTGCTCGGCAGACTGCGTCATCGATGAGGTCGCCGTCGACCCCAGGATGGACGTATTGGTGATCGATGACGCTCGTGCATCCGGTCATTAAATTCTCGAGAAGGCCTATACGTGCGGCGTGATACGCGATTTCAGGAGTGATGTGCTCGGCGGCAGGCCAGATGCACTCCCGTAACCAATCGAGAAGTGGCCGGTCGTCGGCAAGGCCTCTAAAAAACGACTGGAAGAGATGGGTGTGAGCATTTGTCATACCTGGCATCACGGCGCAGCCAGCGGCTGAGATCACTTCATCAACCGAAGCCTCGAGTTCTGAGGGCGGTTCACCGCTACCGATGTCAACGATGGTTCCATCACGAATCACAATCCAGCCCGGGTCAAGCACGTCATGACTCTCGTTGACGGTGACAATCGCTCCACCGTGAATGAGTCTGGAGTTACTCATGCGGTGTCCAGTGGGCGAAGGCATCGATAACTGGCTTGATGTCGTCCATCATCGGATACAGAATTGGGCAGGTCACCCCAGCGTCGATGTACTCAGCTACTTTTTCTTGGCATTCGCGAGTGGTTCCGACTGCCATCAGCGAGCGAACCAAGTCATCTGGGATGAGGTGCGCTGCCTTTCGGTAGTCGGCTTCGGTTGCTGGCCACCCAACAACCTCCTTCACACGCTCCACAAGTTCTGGGTCGGCGCCGCTTGCCTCCATGATGTGGGGTTCAGTACCCAGGTAGTACGCAACGAGGGACTTTCCGGTGAGTAAGGCTTCTTGTGGGTCATCATCTGAAAGCGAGCACACAAGTAGCTCAGGACGATCGACTTGTTCCAGTGTCTTACCGGCTCGCTGAGCACCTGTGTTGACTCGTTCAACCGCTGAGGTGATGTAGTCCGTCGAAACCACATAGTTGAGCACTACCCCATCACAAATTTCGCCGGTCAACTCAAGCATCTTGGGCCCTGTCGCACCGATATAAATCGGGATGTCCCTCGGCGACGTATCTCCGTACGCTACGTCAAGCTTCACTCGGTCGAGTTTGACGATCTCACCTTCGTAGGTGACCTCCTCCATTGTGAAGAGCGCTCGTAATGCCTCAACGTGCTCACGCATTGCTAGTAACGGCGTGCGTCGATGCTCCCCAACTCTCGTCGTAATGGGCTCCCACCAAGCACCGATGCCACACATAACACGACTTTGGCCGTCGACGAGTCCGCCGAGCTCCCACATCGTGCTCCAGGTTGCAGCAATGACAGCGGGGTTTCGTGTCCAGATTGGTAACACGCCAGAACCAATACGTAGCCGTTTAGTTTCAGTCAGTAACGCGCTCATGAGCACGACGCAGTCGCGAGCGAGTCGGGTGTCGGCTTGCCATATTTCAGAGAAACCCTTGGACTCCGCATATTTCGCCATTTCAATTTCGTAGGCGATTGGGTGTTTGTCCTGGAGGTAGAGGGCCATGCGTTGCGCCATGGCGCCGAGACTACGGGATTGCCGGTGGTAACTCAGTAATTACTGAAGTTCGGGCAACTACTCGTCCACCTTTTAGAACGATGCGATCAGCTGGCGCTTCAGCTATCGCCTGACGAGTAGTTTCTGATCGGATGGCCAGTAAGTCTGCTTGCTGACCGACCTCAATCGAGACATCTGGCGCTCCGATTGCTTGACGAGCGTTTGATGTGATCGTCGAAAAGGCGTCTGCTGGGAGCATGTGGCCTGCCATGACCATCAGCGCAGCAGTTTCCAGTGGATCGTTGCGGCCAACGAAGTTGAAGGGATCCTGAGCGTTGTCGGCACCTGCGACAACGTTGACGCCCGCCTGACGGAGTTCATGAATTGCCGTGAGACCACGAGGTGTTGCCACAGGGTCATCACGACCCTGCAAGAACAGGTTGGTTTGAGGGAGAGCAATGATTGAGATACCCGCCTCTGCGATTGCGGATGCAAGCGGTTTGATTTGCTCCTGCGGAAGCATTCCGAGGCTGACACAGTGACTAGCCGTGGTGTGAATGTCAGATCCTCGTGAATAGCGGATGACGTCGCTAATCGTGAGCGCTGTCGGATCGAGGGTTTCATCGACGTGGAGGTCGATCTTTCGTTGGTGGCGCTCTGCGAGCTCGAATGCGATAGACACACAGGCGTCTGGGTCAGGTTCCAAGTGAGGACATCCACCGATGACGTCGACGCCAAGCTCAATTGCTTCCGTGAGTGCTGCGAGGTTGATGTCAGATCCGTCTCCGCTCATGGGCATGTAGGTCAGGGCAACAAATTCGATATCCATGCGGCCTTCGAATGCTTTCGCTGCTTCGATTGCTGAGATCAGGTACCTGGTTGAAACTGGGCCGCCAACGTTCACATGGCTACGAACAAGTGTGACGCCGCTAGCGAGCAGCATCTCAAGTGAGCGAGTGATTCTGACCACCATTTCGTCGTGTGCAATCAGGCCTGACGCTTCAGCATCCCTCCAACCAAGGATCGCTCCCATGAGGTCGCCTTTCGGGTTAGGAACAATGTCGGCTGTGAGCGATTTGTCGAGATGTGCGTGTGGCTCAACAAGTGAGGGTATGAGGAGGCGGCCGTCAAGGTCAACAATGTTGGCGTGATCGCTGGATACGTCGGCGAGTCGTTCTGACATTGCGACAATCGTTCCGGCATCGTCGACAAGGATGTGTGGCCGAGAGCCGTTCTCCAGAATTCCACCAGAGATGAGAGTCTGAGGTTGGGTCATAGCAGCATCCTACGCGGGAGCGTAGATTCGTTGTCATGAGCGCAGAGCAGAGTCGACGGTATGCAGACATCATCGGTCCGGACATCGGTGATGTGATTTCTGAGGGTTCGACCTTGATCCTGCCCGTGGGCGCAGTGGAACAACATGGTCCGCACCTGCCAATGTCGGTCGATGATGTGATTGCCACTGAGACGACGACCGAGGTTGTTCGGCGGTTTGGATCTGATCTTGATCTGTGGCAGTTGCCGTCGCTATCCGTGTCGAAATCGAACGAGCATGCCTGGAGTCCCGGAACGCTCTGGTACTCGGCGGAGACCATGATGTCGGTGCTCCGCGACATCGGTCGCTCAGTTTCAACCACCCGTGCCGATCGGTTGGTGCTTCTCAACGGTCATGGCGGTAATACCACCTTGTTAGTGACCGCCCTGCGGGAGCTTCGCTTGGCATACGGGTTGAAGACATTCTTGGTGCACCCTTCACTTCCTCCTGCTTACGGCGGCTCTTCAACAGAAGACGAGTTAGGGATGGGCATTCATGGAGGCCTGAACGAAACTTCGGTCTTCATGCATCTGCGTCCAGAACTCGTTGACCTCAGTCGGGCAGAACGCAAGGTTCCTGAAGCATTGGCTCAAAATGAACATGTCAAGTTCGGCGGATCAGTTTCCTTTGGATGGTTGTCGAATGACTTTGATGAAGCCGGATATATCGGGGACCCAACAGGTGCAAATGCTGAACGCGGGGCCGAACTGTTTGAGCATGCTGTGACGCGGCTCGGTGATCAGATGGCGGAGATTGCTGCCTTTAATTTTGGTAAGTGATGCGCAATCGCGCTGGCTGGCTGTCCCGAGTCGCCGGTCTTCTCGCTTAACATCATCCACATGTTGATTGCCCAGATCAGTGACCCACACATCTTTGGCGCTGGCCAATTGATGGAAGGTCGCATTGATACGGCTGAACATCTCGGGCGTGCATTGGCGACGTTGAAGGATCTGCGCACTCCACCTGAATTTGTGTTGCTCACCGGTGACCTCGTAAACGATGGATTAGCAGAGCAGTACGAGCACCTTCGGAATGTGTTGGGCGATGACCTCTCCAAAATGGTCGTTGTCGCTGGAAATCACGATGACCGTGAGGGACTGCGTCGATGCTTTCCACAACTGGCTGATGTCGGTTCAGGTGGAGACGAACTCAATTACGTAATTGACCGGGATTGTGATGGCTTTGCGGCATCAATTGTTGTGCTCGATACCACTGTGCCAGGTGAGCACGGAGGTTCTTTGAACGGCCAACAATTGACGTGGCTGGCCCAGCAGCTCGAAAGCCGGCGCGATCGTCGAGTGGTCATTGTTCAACATCATCCACCGTTTAAGAGTGGTATCGGATTCATGGATCACTTCGGATTGAGTGGGTCCGAGGCTGAAGCTCATGTCATTAAACAGTTCACAAATGTTGATGCAGTCCTTTGTGGACACCTTCATCGACCAGCCTCATCCGCGTTTGGAGGAACAGTCGCGTTTGCATCTCCATCCACTGCAGCGCAAGTGTCCCCTTCGTTCGGCGGCGAGACCACTTCTTACACCGAAGAGTCAGGGATGTTCTCGTTGCATTACTGGACGAACTCAGGACTCGTTACACACCTTCATCCAATCGATGGACCCGGCAGATGGGTGCCTGCGTGGGCTCAGTGAGCGTGCCCGGCAGGTCTGGCGCTTCGCGACTTCAACCCCTCTTTATGGAAAGTAAAGTAAAAACAGGCTGAGAAACGTCTGAAATTTACAGATGGTGTTTCTTGACCGGCTATGTTCGGCTCAGTGATGAAAGTAAGGGTTCTTACACAATGACGGCAATTGACCCCTCCCCAGGCGCGACATCATCGAAAGCCTCGGTGCTCTCGTTCAATCACACTCAAATGACCTTTCCTGACGGCACTGAAGCCGTTCGAGATGTCAGTCTCGAGATCTCCCGTGGAGAATTTGTCACGATCGTTGGTCCATCTGGTTGCGGTAAGTCGACCTTGTTAAAGATCGCCTCAGGCCTGCTGGAAGCGACAGGTGGAGAGGTTGCGGTTGACAGAGACCGTCTTGGCTATGTGTTTCAAGATGCAACCTTGCTCCCGTGGAGAACGGTTCTTGGCAATGTTGAGTTGCTCGCCGAGTTGCATGACATCCCCAAAGCAGAACGTCGCCAATTAGCTCTTGAGGCGATTGAGACAGTCGGGCTGAGCGGTTTTGTCAACCACTATCCGAAATCACTTTCAGGTGGAATGAAGATGCGTGCCTCTCTCGCTCGCACGCTCACCTTGAAGCCGCCAGTCTTTCTTTTCGACGAGCCATTCGGTGCGGTTGACGAAATCACTCGCGAGCATCTCAATGATGAGACTCAACGGCTATTCCAATCTGAGGGATTCGCTGGTCTTTTCATCACGCACTCAATTGCCGAGGCAGTCTTCATGTCAACAAGGGTGTTGGTCATGAGCGCCCGACCTGGACGAATTGTTGCTGAATTCGATGTGCCGTTCGAATACCCACGTAAGCCCGAACTCCGTTTTGACCCCGAATTTGCTGCGTTGAGCGGTGAGATTTCCCGTGAATTGAGAGGTTCACACCAATGACCATCACACAGAATGACGATCAAGAGCTTTCAGTTGAGTTAGGTGCTGATTCGACGTCGGGATCACCTGTCGCCGGTGGCAAGAATCGAAAGCGTGGCGTGAGTGATCTCGCCCGCCAGTTCCTTCCCCCGCTTTTTCTTGGAGCTGTGATTGTCAGTGCCTGGTATTACATTTCCTATGCGCTTCTTGCTGAAGAGCGCCGGTTTTTGCTCCGTCCTCCACACGAGATTCTCCAAGTCGGCTTCTTCGACTGGGATCACTTCTCTGAGATTCTGCTTGCGCTCTGGAGTTCAACTCGGGTGGCTCTGATCGGGCTAGCGATTTCAATCGCTATTGGATTCTTCCTTGCGACGGTCATGAGCCAGACAAAAATTGTCGAACGAGCAATTTTTCCCTACATGGTGATGCTTCAGGCCGTGCCGATTCTGGCCATCGTGCCGCTCATCGGTTTTTGGTGGGGCTATGGAACAACATCCCGGATCGCGGTGTGCGTCATCATCTCGCTGTTTCCCATCATTGTGAACACTCTCTTCGGACTGCAGTCTGCTGAACGTGGTCTTCATGACCTCTTCACCTTGCACCACGCCTCGAGGCGAACACGTCTGCGCAAATTAATGTTCCCAGCTGCTCGGCCAGCGATTTTTGCCGGACTTCGCATTTCAGCTGGCCTCTCGGTCATTGGCGCAATTGTTGGTGATTACTTCTTCGGACAGGGCGCCGTCGGTATTGGCCAGCTTCTCAAGCGTTACTCCAGCCGTCTTGAAGGTGAAGAACTTCTGGCCGCAGTCATCATGTCATCTGCTCTCGGAGTCGTCGTGTTTTTGTTCTTTGGCTGGCTTCAGAACGTTGCCATTGGAAAGTGGCACGAATCATCCGGCGCAGAGTCGTAGAAATAACAACAAGTCCCTACCCACCAACCCACCCAACAAACACCCATGAGGAGAACCTTGATGTCACCATCAACCCGAAAGAAATCAGTGAGGACGCTGGTAGTTCTTGCTGCATCTGCATCGTTAATCGCTGCCTGTGGCGGCGGAGATGATGCTGCAGAGGAGGCACCTGCCGAAGAAGCGGCAGAAGCTCCTGCTGAAGAAGCTGCATCCGACAGCGCATCACTTGCGGACGTCTGCCCTGAAACACTGGTCATCCAGACCGACTGGCACACAGAGGCTGAGCACGGTGCGCTCTACAACTTGCTCGGTGATGACTACACCGTTGAAAAAGATCGAGGCGCAACTGTCGGCCCGATGACGCTTGATGGCGTTGAGCTTGGCATCAACTTCGAAATTCGTGAGGGCGGCCCAGCGATTGGGTTCTCATCACCTGGCGCAATTTTGTACAGCGATGATTCGGTGCACTTGGCTTATGCCAACACCGACTTCCAGATTCTGAGCTATCAGGACACACCACTGTTGTCGGTTGTTGCTCCGCTCGAGAAGAACCCACAGATGATCATGTGGGACCCAGAGACGTACCCAGAGGCAGAAAATCTTGAAGACTTGAGAGATCTTGGAGTCACGATCAACATCTTCTCCGGTCAGACATATGCAGACGTGTTTGTTGCGCAAGGTGTGTTGAACGCAGAGCAGATTGACCCCTCTTACGATGCAACTCCATCCCGCTTCATCGCAGAGCAGGGAGCGATCGCTCAGCAGGGCTTCGCTTCATCAGAGCCTTACGCCTACAAGAACACTTACGAAGAGTGGGGCAAGGATGTCGCCTTCACACTGTTGAATGACAATGGTTTCCCGATTTACAGCCAGACGATTGCCATCAAGCCTTCGATGAAGGAAGAGATGGATGCGTGTTTGCAGCAAATCGTGCCGATCATCCAGCAGTCAGTGGTGAGTTACCACGGAGATCCCGCCCGTGCGAATGCAATGATCGTTGATATCAACGAGCAATACGATGACGGTTGGGTGTACACCGCAGGTAACGCAGAGTTCGCCGCTGGCGCGATGGCTGAGTTTGGCCTCGTCGGTAACGGACCAGACGCAACTGTCGGCAACATGGATACCGATCGCATCCAAGAAATGCTCGATGCCATTGCATTGGCTGGTTTGGAGCATGACGAGACGCTGACGCCAGCTGATCTCGTGACCAACGAATACATCGATACCTCAATTGGTTTCTGATTGATGTACTGAAACGGGGGTGGGTGCCGTATGGCACCCACCCCCGTTTACTTTTCACGATGTCGTCGCGACGGCGGAAGAGAGCGACCTACGTTTATCGCCTCAGTTCATTCAGAACTCGATGAGCAGCATTGCGTCCCGCTCCCCCAAAAATTCCTGCCCCTGGAAATGCAGCGGCGCCAGCGATATGCAAGCCATCGATGGGGCCAATATGACGAGTGAGGTCTTTGGGTCTACCTCTCAGGGTCGACAAGGGTGAACCAGCAAATGCTGGGGTGTGGCCCCGGGGCATGAAGAATTCGTTCTCATAGCGGTCAGGGGTCATTGCCCGCCAGCGCTTCACTCGAAGCGTTCCTGGCTCACAGAGTGAGTCAAGAATCTGCAACCAGCGTTCTGGCTCGGCCGAATTTCCCCAGTCGTGCTGGTATGGGGTGAAGAGCACTTCCAAACTCAGCACGTGCTCTTCTGGATCGAGTTGCATTGATTGGTCGAGGTTGGTTGGAATATTGATCAGCAGGCTCGGACGGTCAGCAACTCTGGCCTCAAACCGCCGCTGATGTGCCTCCTCCAGATCGCTGGGAGATGGCGAAACAACTGTCGTGGGCGTGTGTAGGTCGGCATCTCCAACAACATCTCGCAGACGTCGTTCGAATTTATAGACGGGTAGGCCCTCGAGAACCACATCCAACTTCGACTCATAACCGTCGTGAGCTTCCTGCTGCTGCCATTGCTCAACTTTCGGAGAGTTTGTTACTGCTGAGCCGTCGAGCCATTGCGTGAAAATTTGCTGTGGGTCGCTGGAAACCAACACATGAGGCGCAGTAATGACTCGGCCGTCAGCTAACTGAACGCCATGAACGCGTTGGTGTTTTGTGACGAGTTTCGTGACCCGTGAAGCGGTGATGGTTCGACCGCCCGCTGCAATAAAAGATTGTTCAATCGCGTCGGTGAGGGCACCGCTACCGCCCTCTGGTCGTGCGGTCCGAATGAGATGCTTTGTGGCGTAAAGCGCTCCGGCAAGTCCTGTGCCGGGGGTCGCTGGATGAACACCCCACACCGTAGGTCCAGTCACCACAGCGGGCATCCATGAACGCCAATCGTCAAAATAGGCTTGATACACGTCTATTGCGCTCTTCTGGCTCCACGCGAGAAGGCGACGAGCACCTCTCCCCTTCATCGAGGTGAGACGTTGCAAGAAATGTGACCCCGAGGGAGTCGAACGTGCCATCTCGATGACAAGTTTGGCGACCGGAATCGCATCAGCGAGGTATCGCTGATATGGCTTGACCCACTCAGGATGTGTTCTTGCCATCGTGTCGAGATGTTCGTCTACCTGGTGGCGAAAAACCCAAGTGTCATCGCCTGAATAGGTTGAGTGAATTGATGAGAACTCGGACTCCAGATAACGGAGTCCATGACGCGCAAGCTCCAGGTCATCAATGATTGGCAGGGCGCGAATCATGGTGTGGTCGCAGTTGCAGATGTTGAATCGGGCACCGAGGTCTGTCACGGTAGAGGCACAGCCCCCGACATGATCTCGAGCTTCAACGAGCAACGTCTCAACGCCCGCCCTCGCTAAGTAGGCAGCTGCGATGAGGCCATTATGACCACCTCCAACGACCACCGCATCGACCGCTATGTCATCGTTTTGGTGTTCGGCACTACTCACACCACAAAGGTAGCGTTCGAGTGTGCCCAGTTTCGATCAAAGTCATCTGACAGTGACACCATCTGACCTTCAGGTCGACTGGATGCGCGTGCTTCCTGTCGGCAAACAGATGCCCCAACTGATCGAGCCATCTGCCATGTCGTTTGTCACTGGCGACTGTGATGAGCCACTCGTAGACGTGACTGAAGCCTTTGTCTGTCTTGAGGCTTACAGAATGGCAGGGTGGACTCATAGTCAAAAGGGCACCTTCGTAAGGGCAGGGGTTGAGGCCCGCCTGCGGGCGGTTGAAGCGTCGTTGCCAAATGGTTTTGCTCTCGTGATATTCGACGGTTGGCGCTCTCTTGAGTTGCAATCCGAACTCTTCCATGCGGCATACAGCGACCCACTTCTTCCGCCCGGATATTTGGCGCCTCCGTCGGAGGATGATCAGCTCCCCTCCCCCCATATGAGCGGGGGAACGGTTGATCTCACAGTGTCGTTCGACGGGGTGGCGCTAGGTCTCGGCACACCCTTTGACGCCTTCACAGAAGATGCTGCAACTGCCGCATTTGAGCAGATTGACAGCCCAGTAAGAAGACTACGACGAATGCTTTGTGAAGCGATGTGGGCTCAAGACTTTGTGGTCTACAGCGGCGAGTGGTGGCACTTTGAATTCGGCACCCCGCGGTGGTCGTCGATCCTCGAGCGAGAAGGCATCTACCAACGAGCGCACATTCACGGTGATCAACCAGGCGAGTCAGAGGTTTGTCCGTCATGACATTGTCGCTCGGTCGTATTGTAGGAATACCCGTGCGACTTCATTGGAGCGCTCTGTTAGTTGCCGCCTACCTCGCGTATTCGTTGGGGTCGATCGTCTCCCTCGTGGCTGTGGCTGTTGGTGTTGTGTGTTTCGGTCTCTCAATTTTGTTTCATGAACTTGGTCATGCGCTTGTCGCATCACGTTGCGGGGTAGCAACAACTTCGATTGATCTCTGGGCATTGGGGGGTGTCGCTAGGTTGGCCTCTGAGGCTCCTGCGCCAAAAGAAGAAGCGATGATCGCTGCCGCTGGACCGTCAGCAAGCGCCTTGTCTTCTTTCATCTGTGGAATTGCCTGGTGGGTTCTACCTGTACAAGGAGTGCCTGGCGAAATTGGCCGAGTGCTGCTGTGGCTGGCCTACCTCAATGCTGCGCTCGCTGTCTTCAATATGTTGCCCGGTTCACCGCTTGACGGCGGTCGGGTGCTTCGGGCTGCGAGGTGGAAAGTTCACGGAGATCGACTGCGCGCCTCGCGGGAAGCCGGTCGGTCGGGAGTTGTTGTTGGATCGCTTATTGTCCTTGTTGCAGTTGCATTGAGCATCCGCGGGCAGTCGCAACTCTCGCTCCTTTTAGTCGGGTTTTTTGTACTCGGTAATGCTCGGGCTGAGGTCGCTTTTGCCGAAATGCAGCAACGTTCAAAGTCAACTCAAGTGGGTTCACTCTCATGGAGATTTCTCGCCGAGTTTGATGAACGAACATCAGTGGCGGAACTGCTCGGCGACGTCGTGCGAGTCGGTGAAGCTGAAGCCTTGGCGGCTACTAGCGAAGGCCAACCTGTTGGTCTTGTGCTCCTTGAGCACGCATTTCGCATTCCCGAGGAGGAACGTGACTCAACGCTTCTCACCGACCTTGTCCGACCATTTTCGGCATTCCCTCAGGCAAGCTCAGAGGAGAATGTGTCAGATTTCCTGTCGAATCTTGATCCGATTGACCCAGTTATTCTGTTGATCAATAACGGCAAGGTTGAAGGATTGATCCCACCGTCAAGGCTTAGAACTTTGCTCGGTATTTAGAAACCGGTGCTACGCGTCGGCAACCATTCCTTCGCGCTCAACGACCGGAGGCTTGTCACTCCACGGGAAGTTGATCCACAGGTCGGTTCTCCGCCAGACATAATCGCATTGCACCACCGAATGCGGCTTCTCATAGATCACCGCAGTGCGAACCTCGCCAACCTTTCCGGCGCAGAATTCGTGCACGCTCTTGAGCGTATGACCTGTGTCAGCGACGTCATCAACGATGAGTAACTTGGCATCGGCTAGATCGACAAAGTCTGGGGCGGGAGGAAGAATTCGGGGCACCTCGAGACGTTCATCAACACCGGTGTAGAACTCAACGTTCATTGTGTACGTGTTCTTGACCGCAAGTGCATAGCCGAGCGCTCCTCCGATCAACAGGCCACCCCGTGCGATGGAGAGAATCATTTCTGGTTCGTAACCGTCGTCAGCAATCATCGTCGCTAACTCACGAGACGCCGTTCCAAACAACTCCCAACTTAGAATTTCACGCTCTTCGGCCATAACGGGGAGATTAGTCGCGCAGGGTCGAGTTCACCGCTTTGGCGATGTCAGAGGGTCGAATTGGAACTCTGGTCAGATGCGTAGTGGAGGCTCCGCTACGGCCCATGGCATCCTGAATTGCGGCAATGATCGCTGGGGTTGAACTAATTGTTGGTGGCTCTCCAACCCCTTTTGCACCCATCGGAGCCTGAGGATCAGGAATCTCGATCAATTTGGCGGTGACCGGCGGCATATCTGCAATCGTTGGAATGAGGTAATCGGTAAACGACGGGTTCATGATCCGCCCATCCCGTTGAATGATTTCCTCCATTAGAGCGAGTCCTAAACCCTGCGCAATACCGCCCTCGATCTGACCAATCACCGAAAGCGGATTGAGCGCTCTTCCAACATCTTGAACGGTCGCGATTTCAACCACGCGCACCAGCCCGAGTTCAACATCGACATCGACAACCGCTCGGTGGCCGACGAAGGCAAATGCGGTATGGCAGTCTCCTTGGCCATTTTCGTCCAACGGAACCGTAGGTCGGTGCCTGAATTCAACTTCTTCGTCAAATTCGAGTCCAGACACGATCTCTGTCATCGGCCAACGCTGGTCACTCGAGGTCTCGACCAACATCTCACCCTCGATGACAAGTGCGAAGGCGTCGCAACCGGTGGTCGCTGCGACATGTTCAAAAATGAGTTGCCGAACCTTGAGGCACGCTGCTTCCACAGCTCCGCCACTCATCCAGGTTTGCCGTGAAGCGGAGGTTGAGCCCGCTGAGCCCACGCCGGTGTCGATCGGGTCGAGACGTACATCTTCAAGACCAAGAGTGGTTCGCGCAATCTGCGGTGCAATCGTGATAAATCCCTGCCCAACCTCGGCGGTTGCGAACTTGAGAGTGACGATGCCATTGCTGAGCATGCATCGGGCCGTGCTGTAATCGTCAAAAGCCTCGGAGTACATCAAATTCTTGATCGCTAAGCCATAGCCAACTCCTCGAATGACATCGCTCGTGCGCGTGGTGTTGCCGGCTCCACCGGGAAGCTCATAAGGGTGATGGAGCGATGGCGCTTGCGCTGGAGGTTCTGGCATCGCAGCGAGGCCCGAGATGATCTCGCTGACCGGAGCAACGCTTTCCACGACTTGTCCGGTAATCAGTCGATCGCCTGTGGTCATCGCATTTAGGCGTCGGATTTCAAGCGGGTCCAAATTGCACTGTTCGGCAAGTAGATCCATCTGTCGTTCATGAGCAAAACATGCTTGGACTACTCCAAATCCACGCATCGCCCCACACGGGAGATTGTTCGTGCGTACCGCCACTCCCCTCACGTGGGCGTTCTCGCATTTGTATGGACCCTGAGTATGGGTGACTGCATTCACGAGAACGGCTGAGGACGTTGATGCGTAGGCTCCGCCATCAAAGATGTATTCAGCCTCAATTTTGACGATTCTGCCGTCGTTCGTTGCATGATGTCTCATCCAGATTTCGGCTGGGTGGCGATGAACGTGACCTAAGAAGCTTTCACTCCTCGAGTAATGCATCTTGACTGGTCGTCCAGTGGCGAGGGCGAGAAGACACACATGAACCTGTAACGAGATGTCCTCTCGACCTCCAAACGCGCCGCCAACCCCTCCGAGGACCAAACGAATTGAGGTTTCAGGAAGGTTAAGACAAGCAGCGATTTGACCCAGGTCCTCATGTAGCCATTGCGTTGCAACGTGGCACTCAACTCCCACTCCGTCGGGGTCAGGAATTGCGAGTGCAGCCTCAAGACCAAGAAATGCCTGGTCTTGCATGCCAATCGTGTACCGGTCCTCGACGATGACGTCTCCGACGATTGAGAGGTCGCCGCAGATCACATTTTGCTCGCGAATCACATTCCCTTCAGGATGAATCTGAGTCGTGGTGGGGTCAGCGGCAAGCCGGGCGTCGGTGAGTGCAGGAAGTACCTCGTACTCCACTTCGATGGCGGCGAGCGCCCGAGCACAGATATCTTCATCATCTGCGACGACAGCCGCTATTGGCTCTCCGATATAGCGAACCACGTCGCTCGCAAATACGGGCTGATCTGATGAAATCAATCCGTAAGTCGGCTTTCCGGGGACGTCATCCGCAGTGATAATGGTGTGCACACCATTCATCGCGAGCGCCTTGGACGTATCAATACGGAGAATACGGGCATGCTGATGTGGTGATCGAAGGGTTTTCCCGATCAGCATGTTGTCAGCAGAGAGATCTGACGAAAATGCGTATGAACCTTCTGACTTGGCTACGCCATCAGGCCTCAACGGTGACTGTCCGATACCACCACGGACGACACTCTCGCGAACTCCGAGATCGCTCACGAGTTATCCCGCTTTCTCCCATCGACCGCTACTTGAACAGCCTCAAGGATTCGTCCGTAGCCGGTGCAGCGACAAAGGTTGCCTGCAAGGGCTTCGCGCACGTCATCTGGAGCTGGTTCTGGATTGCGGTCGAGCAAGTTAGTTGCAGCCATGATGAGACCCGGTGAGCAGAAGCCACACTGGATCGCTCCGCATTCAACGAAGGCTTGTTGTACATCGGTTGCACCACCAAGTCCTTCGACGGTCACGATCGATGATTGAGTGACTGACGCTGCAAGCACCAAACACGAGCAAACAAGGTTGCCATCGAGGAGCACCGAGCACGATCCGCACTCACCCTCCTCACACGCCCCTTTTGAACCGGTCAGTCCGATGTGGTCTCGCAGTACTGAGAGGAGGCTGGCGCCGAGGAAACTGTCCTTCACTTGATATTTCGAGCCATTCACTGTCAGCTCGAAGTGTTTTTCATCGCTGATGTAAGTCATGACGGCTCCTTAATTGCACGTAGCCCTTGCTCGATGAGTCGCTTCACAAGAATTCCAACCGCGTGGGTGCGATACGCCGCTGTAGAACGGTGATCATCAATTGGTGACGCGGCGTCTCTGACAAGTTCCACGATCTGGTTGAGGTCGTCTGGTGATATTGAGGACGTTTCCCAATCGATCGCAGTTTTCGCAAATAACGAAGCCGCTTCTGCCGCAATGATGGTTGGCCCAACAGATCCCAACGATATTTGGCAGGATTGTGTATCTGATGCGAGAACGACTGCTGCACCAGCAACGGAAATGACCATCGCGTTTCTTGTGCCAATTTTCGAGTATCCCTGCCAGCCATTGACGATCGGAATATCTACGCGCTCAATGAATTCGTGTTGTTCGAGAACCGATTTTTTCGGTCCAGTAGCGAAGTCCCGAACCGCCACCACTCGCTGTCCTCGGTGTGAGGTGAGCACCACGGTCGCCTCGAGTGCGACCAACGCACATACACCATCTCCAGCCGGACTTGCAGTGGCGATATTGCCGCCGATAGTTCCGGCGGTGCGTATTTGATGGCTTCCAACTGTGCGTGCAGCTTGGCTTAAACAAGGTGCAGCCGCTTCAACGGGGCCTCCCAGTAGGTCGTTCCAACGCACGCCAGCACCAAGGCGCAAGACCTGATCTCGGTAATCAAGTTCGACCGTGGATAGTTCTGCCACGCCTCGGAGATCGACGATGAGGTGATCGTTCTCAAGTCGGCTCGAGCCATGGTTAAGGCCGACCATGAAATCTGTTCCACCTGCTAGCAGCACTGCGGCACTGTTGTTGCGAAGTACCGCTTTCAAGTCTTCGATGGAATCCGGATGCGCGATTGGCACGGCTTCAATCTTATGAGTCGTGATCGACCTAGTTGATACTTATCTGCCAACCACGACCATTTACCTGCGGTGGACAATGGACTATAAATATCCCAAACTTCGGGTGAATCGCCACCACAGATTCGGGGTATCTATGACGTACGAGAATGCACAGCTCGATGACAAACCGGTGACCGACTGGTTGCACGATTGGGATTGGCTTGATCCTGCGTGGGGAGAACACGCAATCTCGATTTGGAATCAGATTCGCGACCAGTGCCCAATCGCAAGTACCGAGAGGTACGGGCGAGCGTTCCTTCCGGTGACAATGGAAAGCGTTCAGGCCATCGCTCAAGACACTGAGCATTTCTCATCGTGGCGGGTTTCAGTTGCGCGGCCGGATGCCCCACCTCGTGCTGCACCACCAATCACTTCGGATCCCCCAGATCATCATGGACATCGTCGCTTGTTATTGCCATCGTTCAATCCGAAGGCAATTGCTCTCATGGAACAGGACCTGCGAGATTTTTGCCGGAACCTCATCTCCGAAATTGGTGACGCTCCGACAGCGGATGCGGCAGAGCAGTACAGCCAGCACATTCCGGTCCATGGAATTTGCTCGATGCTGGGTGTGCCGGAGTCTGACGCCGACATGTTCCGTGATTGGATTTATCGAAACTTTCAACTCGCTCCAAAAGACCTCGAAGAACGCCTGCGAGTGATCGCTGAGATGGTCGAATACTCGTCTGCGGCTCTCGCCGAACGCCGGCGTGAGCCGAAGGATGACTTGCTCACGCTGATTGCCCACGCTGAAATTGATGGAGTTCCAGTCTCTGAAGAGCTACAAGTCGGGTATGTCCAACTGATGGTTCTTGCAGGAATCGATACAACTTGGAGTGCGATCGGATCAGGGCTCTGGCATTTTGCGCAGCATCCAGATCAACGGAAGCGACTGTGTTCGGTTGACAACGATGATGTGCTCTGGGTTCAGGCTGTCGAAGAGGTCCTTCGCTTTTATGCTCCGGTGACGATGGCCAGACAGGTTGTTGGTGATACTGAGGTTGCTGGATGCCCTATGCATCCGGGCGATCAAACCTTGGTCACCTTCCCCGCTGCGAATCATGATCCGGCGGCATTTGAGCATCCTGAGATCTTTGATATCGACCGTGAACGAAACCGCCACGTGGCATTTGGACTTGGAATCCATCGTTGTTTGGGCTCGAATTTGGCACGACTCGAACTCACCGTTGCGCTACAGGAATGGATTCGAGCATTCCCTGACTACGCGTTGGATCCGAATGGAACGACGACGTGGGCTAACGGCCAGGTGCGCGGCCCAAGAAATATTCCAGTCATTTTGAACTGACGTCGTCGCTGCCAAGGCACACTGGCCAACGGTGCAATTTCCTGTTCTCTCTGAACTTATCCCCGTCGTTCTCATCGTCGGAGTGGCTGCGTGCATCTATATGGTTGCGGGCTTTGGCTTCGCCCTTTTTGCAGTCCCATCGATCAGCCTGTTCATGCCGGTCACAGAGTCGGTCGCGATGATTGCTCTGCTTGGGCTTGCGAGCGTGCTGCGCCAATCAATAGCTCTTAGACACCTTGTCGAACGCCAGAGCGCGTTGAGGTTCTCTATTTGGGCTGTCGCCGGAATGCCGGTGGGCTTTTGGATCGTCACGGCGGTGTCTGATCAGGCTCTTCGCTTATTCCTTGGCGTGAGCACGATCGTTGCAACATTCGTGCTGATGCGCCGAACAGAAAACACGGCATCTCACTCAGCGCTAGAGAATTTGTTCGCTTTCATCTCGGGATTGCTGAACACGTCAATTGGCACAAATGGCGCCCCGCTCGTGTTTGCCCTGCAGGGCCGGCGTCTCACACCAGATCGATTTCGGGGAACTATTGCTGTCATTTTTGCTGTCAGTGGAATCGTGACAACTTCTTTATTCGCACTGGACGGTCGATATACCTCAAGACTTTTGGCACTCATCTGCTGCTCGCTTCCGACTTGGTACGTCGGTACCGCTATCGGACGTCGCGTTGCCACACATATTGACTCTGAGCAGTTTCGCCAAGTCGTTTTATTCCTCCTTGCAGTCACTGGTGTTTCAACCCTCATCTCAGCGCTGTAGGAGCCGCACCAATTTCATTGCCTAAAGGTTTGCAGGTGACAGCCGTCACAATGTACATTTCGTGAACCACCTCCGGTCGGAGTGAGGTGGCCATCAGGGGGATCTCCGACATGAAAAGGGGGGTTGGGTTGTCGTCTCACGACTCTGGTTCGTCGCCGTTACTGTCCGTGCGGGACCTTCGAACGCACTTTGAGGTTGGCGGTCACGCGGTTAAGGCGGTCGATGGAGTTTCTTTTGATGTGAGCGCCGGCACAACCCTCGGCATTGTCGGTGAATCCGGAAGCGGGAAGACAGTGCTCTCCCGTTCAATTATGGGAATCAACACTGCAGGTAATGCCTCAACGACAGGTTCGGTGCAGTACAACGGAAGCGAACTCGTTGGCAAAAGCAAGCGTGATCTTCGTCATTTCTGGGGCGAAGAGATGGCCATGGTCTTTCAAGACCCAATGACGTCCCTAAACCCTGTTGTTCGAATCGGTCGGCAATTAACCGAGCACTTGCGGGCGCACAAAAACATGTCAAAAGCCGAAGCGGAAGAGGTTGCAATTCAGCTTCTCACCTGGGTTCGTATTCCTGAACCCAAACAGCGCCTGGCGAACTATCCGCACCAGATGTCCGGCGGAATGCGTCAGCGAGTGTGCATCGCAATCGCGCTTGCTTGTTCGCCTCAACTGTTGTTCGCTGATGAGCCAACAACGGCACTGGATGTGACCGTCCAGCATCAAATTCTCAACCTATTGAGTCAGCAGCAAGCCGAAAGAAAGATGGCGATGGTGCTCGTAACTCACGACCTTGGAGTGGTTGCAACACGTACAGATGAAATCGCTGTGATGTATGCAGGGAAAATAGTGGAGAAAGCTCCAACAATTGATCTCTTCAGCAAAATGCGCCATCCGTACACACAGTCGTTGTTCTGGTCGATACCAAAGACCTCTGAGCCGAAGCACACAAGGCTCAGTGCGATCGTTGGTCGTCCTCCGAACCTTGCGGCCTTACCGGTCGGGTGTTCTTTTGCGGACCGGTGCCCGTACGTTCAGCCGATCTGTCGAGATGTAGAACCCGAACTTACGACCGACGGTGCACACTCCTTTGCCTGTCATCTTCCTGTCGGTAGCTCAGCTGCGGATAGCGCGCTTTCAGAAAATGCTAAAGCAGGTCTTGCTCAGTCACAGGCGGCCGCTTTGCGCCGTGAGTCGAATACCGGAGTGTCGTCGTAATGGCCGGATCAGGGACAGCACATCTTCGCGACGGTGAAGACATGGTGCTTCGTGTCGAGGGACTTACCGTCGAGTTCCCGTCGAAGGGCGGCAATGTCGTTCACGCAGTAAGCGGAATCAGTTTTGATGTCATGCGCGGCGAGACACTCGGTCTCGTTGGTGAGTCTGGTTGCGGTAAATCAACTACCGGTAGAGCGCTTCTTCAATTGCCGGCCCCAACCGGTGGATCGGTAAAACTCGATGGAGAAGAGTTGACGACGCTGAGCCGCTCAGCGATGACATCGCGTCGTACTGATATTCAAATGATCTTTCAGGATCCGATTTCGTCGTTAAATCCTCGTCGCACCATCGGAAAGATCGTTGCCGAGCCGCTTGATGTGTGGGGCCCGAAGGCGGAAGATGAGCAATGGAAACTCGTCTCTGAGATTTTGGATGCGGTTGGTATCGATCCTGACAGTGCTCGGTACAAGCGGCCGCACGAGTACTCGGGTGGCCAATGCCAGCGCATTTCGATCGCTAGGGCGCTTGTTATGGAGCCAAAGGTCATCATTTGTGACGAACCGGTGTCAGCCCTTGACGTTTCAGTTCAAGCCCAGATTCTCAACATGCTTGAGGATCTCAAAGCAAAGTACGGACTCACGCTGGTATTCATCGCCCATGACCTTGCCGTTGTCAAGAACATCAGTGATCGAGTGGCGGTGATGTATCTCGGCAAGATGTGCGAGATTTCAGAGTCTGACGAACTATACGCTCGCCCTGCTCATCCGTACACACGTCTCTTAATGAATTCACATCCGGAGCCAAATCCTGATGCGGTGATTGACGATGAGGTCGTGCTCGGAGGAGAAATTCCGAGTCCGATCAGCCCGCCATCGGGGTGTAGGTTCCGAACAAGATGTGAGTTTGCTGATGAACGCTGTGCAAGTGAGGAGCCTCAAATGGTGATGGTCTCCGATGGTCACTACGTGGCGTGTCATCATCCACTGGTTGAGGTGCAGTTGTGAACCGACGTGCATGTGTGAGGGTTTCAACTTCGATCTCAGATATTCGCTGTGGTGAACTACCACTTCGATCCGTAATGAATCCCGAACATTGCGGAGACAACAACATCCATGGGAACCAAAATGGGGGTAACTGCAATGAGACGTAAAAGTCTGTATCGCGCAGTCGCATTCCTTGCTGCCGCTGGCCTAATCGCCGGTGCATGCGGAGGAAGCGATGACAGCGCACCCGCCGACACATCTGAGGAGACTTCCGAGGAAGCTCCTGCGGAGGAGCCAGCCGTTGAGGCTGGCGACGAGGCCGAAGGTGATGTCGACACCGCAATTGAAGAAGAGGAGAGCGCCGTTAACTACGGTGGGTCGATCTCTGTCGGACTTGAAGCTGAAGCGACTGGACTTCGGCCATGGGAGGACACCTGTTCATCGCCTTGTTACAACATGATGATTGCGGTGTACGACAAGTTGATGGAACAAGATGTCAACGGTGCGTATACGCCGTATTTGGCTGAGAGCATCACACCGAATGAGGACTTCACTGTCTGGACAATGACACTGCGCTCTGGCGTGACATTCCACAACGGCGTCGAATTGACAGCTCAGACCATTGCGGACATGTTCCCGATTCAGCAGGCCGGCGCAGCCGGGTCCAGCGCCGTCTCGGCAGCAAACCTTGTCTCCGTTGAGGCGACCGGGGACCTCGAAGTGACGTACACACTGTCGCAGGGTGGCTCAGCCTTCCCGGCTTCGTTGTCTCGTGCACCGCTCGGAATGGTCTTTGAACCAGCAGCAGCTGCTGCAGACGCCGAGGGGTACTCAATGGCTCCAATCGGAACGGGACCATTTGTCATCGACTCTCGCGACCTCGATAACGAGACCACGTTTGTGCGCAATGATTCATATTGGGCAACTGACCCAGATGGAAATGCGTTGCCGTACCTCGACTCGATTTCATTCCGTCCAATTCCCGATGAGGGAACCCGTCTTGATGCCTTGCTGTCAGGAACAGTGAACGCAATGCAGACGCTCCGTCAGGGAACCATCCGTGATGCCCGTGCAGCGCGTGACGACGATGGCGCGGATATCACGCTCTACGAGTTCCAAGGCAACAACGTTGGTGGCGGTATGTTCAACACCGCAGTCCCACCATTCGACGACGTTCGTGTCCGTCGTGCCCTCGTGCTGATGAATAGCCAGGAGCAAGTAATCGAGGCCCTAGGCGGCACCGGTATTTCACTCCCAGGAACCCAGTGGTTCAGCCCAGATTCAGTCTGGTGGAGCCCGAAGGTTGCGGAAGCATGGCCACAATTTGACTTCGAGGCCGGCGTTGAGACGCTCACCGAATATGTGAACGACCCTGATCGGTCAGACGGCAAGGCAGTTGGGGAACCAATTGATGCCGAGCTCTCTTGTCCTCCAGACCCAACGCTCATTGCAGCAATGCAGGTTCTTGAGCAGGCCTACACCGCCAGTGGTTTGGTGAACGTCACGATGACGAACTACGACCAGCAGACGCACATCAACAATGCGCTCGGAATGGATAACGGCTTCATCGGAAGCCACCAGGTCCACTGCTGGCGTTGGAGTGATGACAGCGATCCATCTGTTGCCATCAACCCGGCACTGGCACCGCCGACAGCCGAAGTTGCAGAAGCAATTGGTCTGCCAGGTGTAGTTTCACCGTTGAACTTCCCGAACTGGTTTAGCCCAACTGCCTTCCAGGCTGCTGTTGCTGCAACCAAGACTGATGACTTCGCAACCCGCTACGGGCTCTATGAGTCAATCATGCTTGAGTTCGCAGACCAGGTGCCGGTGTACTACTCGGGTCACACCGCAACGGCGATCGGCACGGAGAGCAGCATCGTCGGCCTTAACAGTTGGCATGTACCTTCCGGTGAACTTGGCATCGGCTTCCCGAATGCTGAGGGACGCTGGGCAGAAGTGTTCATCGCTTCGTAATTAGGTAATTAGTCGGAACCGGGAAGGAGAGTTATGGGAAAGGTCATTGCATCGAGACTCGCACGTCTAGTGGCAACACTGCTTGCGGTCACGTTCTTGACGTTCTCAATGACGGCTCTCCTTCCCGGTGATCCGGTCAATGCGATTCTCGGGGTCGAAGCGGTGCGCGACCCTGAGGTTGTTGCAAAAATACGGGCCGATCTTGGCCTAGACGACCCATTCTTCATTAGATATGCAAACTGGCTCAAAGACGCTGCAACAGGCGACCTTGGCCAGAGCTACATCACTGATCAAGATGTCCTCACCACGATCACCCAGCGACTACCGGTAACGGCACAACTGGCGTTTATGGCAATCGTGATGGCGCTGATTCTTGCTATTCCAATCGGTGTTCTCGGGGCCTATAAACAAGGTAAGTGGCAGGACAGTTCCACCTCTGCCGGTGTTCAAGTGGCGCTGTCAATCCCCAACTTCATTGTTGGTATTTTTCTCATCTGGTTGTTTTCAGTTCGGCTCGGTTGGCTCCCTGCTTCGAACTGGAACCGTCTCTCAACCGAAGGTCTTATTCAAAATCTAAAGACTGCGATACTTCCTGCGTCAGCTCTCGCAATGACGCAGATGGCCATCTTCTCCCGCCTCGTTCGATCTGACATGATCGCCACCCTTCAGGAGAAC
>Ga0181597_10001856_pt1 | contig 23426 bp, 45 predicted proteins | sample 041ome_5_FD_148647 | JGI IMG/M metagenome (GOLD analysis project Ga0181597, IMG submission 148647) | Coastal salt marsh microbial communities from the Groves Creek Marsh, Skidaway Island, Georgia - 041403US metaG (spades assembly) | ecosystem: Environmental > Aquatic > Marine > Intertidal zone...
AAAGAGAATCCAGAACGTCTATTCTTTAGGTAGACCATTCCAAAACACCTCTTATCAGCCTTGCACGCCTCGTAATAAATAAAGAATATCCGGTTGGACTCACGGAAGTCTGGAAGACCTACGTCTATTTTCGTCCATTGAAGATACATGTAGTGGCTACCAGTAACATAACAAGGCTCGCCGTTATTAACAAACCAATAGCCGTACTCTCTACGATCAAATTCATTTTCTATAAAACTAACCCACTTAGACTGAAACTCTTTTGGTTTTCTGTTCCAGTCAAATATGCTCTTGATTCTTTGAAGCTCCCTAGGATATTCAGTAGGAGCCCACCTATTACCTCTATCGTCAACTTCCGATGGAGCAGACGGTAGCGCTATCTTAACAGAATTGATATCATATACCTGGCCAATCGTTCCGTCCTTTGATATAACGACAACATCGTATTCTTCGTCATAGCCATATTCCCATGACTTCTCCTTGTTCTTCTTCTTGATGACATCTTTGGGGATTTTCTTGTCGTCGATATGGTATAGGGCGTACTTCTTCATTTACTAAACTTCTCCGCAAAACCTTTCTTGGAGTCATCTTTCTTGTCTACTACTACATTGTCAAGCACATTACGCTCTTCCTCTATCCTATTGAGAATATCAAACGCATCAAACACAGCAAGCTTTTTAGTTGCTGCTGCATTTTTTAATCTGTCTGCCGCTAGTTCATGTTCGGGATCGCCCGTAATAATCTCTTCCTTAGCAACACGTATAAGCTCCTTAACAGCTATCTCTCCGGCCTTTATAATATCCTCTCTAGTCTTTTTACTCATAACACAGCAACTATATTCTTAGTAGGGACACGATAGAATCGCTCTCCGTTTATTTTAAACTCGTATTCGCTGTCCTTACTGAAGGTTACGATATCGCCCTCGAAGACTTGTTCTTGTTCGGAGTAGCTATCATTGACAAGTGCCACCTCACCGATAAGCTCTTTTTCAGCTCTCGTCGAATATTGAAATCCTTCTTCTTCTCTGTCGATTGGTTTAACAAACGCATAAGGACCAAAGACCATCTCTTGTCCTTTTCGGACGTACATATAGATTCTTTCTTTTTCAACGAAGTACAGATTATCTTTTACAAAGTTAGCACTTTTTCTTAGCCGTCCCTTCATGTCGTAGTACTCCCTAAACGTGTTATGATGCACCACAATAGTGTCACCTAACTCAAGCTCAGCTCCCTCTCTAGGCAATCCAATAACCTTAGCTAGTCTTTGCGTAGACTTATGGTCCTCTAGGTTAGCACCAACAATTAATCCGTCATTTGTGACATAAGACCTAGTATCCCCATTTAGGGGCTCTATTAAGTAAAAGAAAGTTGATTCCATTAAAAGTCTATATTGTACTCAAAAGAAATAGGCATATTAGCGCTGAACATCTTCCAACGCATTATCTCTCCCTTTTCTTCGTTACGAATCCATATACATACAGATCCGTCATTCTCTCTACATATTTCGTGTATCGTGTATAGATTATTAAGAATACTTTGCCCTACCAAGTAGTTCATAGAGTTCTTATAGTCATTGCCCACTGCTATCTTTCGTAACAACATATTCTCCTGTTTCTATGTCAATATCAACTTGACCGTACTTCTCCTCTATCTCTGCATTAAACTTAGTTAAGTCACCCGCAGCAGACATCACTCTTTGGTATGAAGCAATAGCCCTGATAAAGTTATCTGAAATTTGGTTTTTCTCTGACGCAATAGATTGATTAAGTGTGCGTAGAGTTTCTAATTCTTTTTTAGTAATATTACTCATTTTAATTTGATTATAATCACAAATATAGCGAAAATAATCAATAGGTACCACCACTGGAACCAATGCTCCTTGTATACAAGCCTAGGTGGCAGCTGCTTTTCAATGGTAATAAACGCCGTGTCTGGCTTCTGAGTAATGGTAGTTCTTATGACGTCGTGCTCTCTTATGATTCGAACTTGAACACTTCCTGTGTCAATGGTTATGGTATCAACCGACTTAGTTACGAACGTGTCATGATAAGTAAACGTATCCCTAACGGTAAACGTATCTATTTTAACAACTTGCTCTAACAGTATATTAGGGTCCTTCTTTACGGCCCTATTCAAGTGCCAAGTAGCCGAACAGCTAGATAATAATATAGCGAGTATTAGCGATCTCATTTTTTACATCCGCACTTTCTCTTTCCTCTATTCCTTGCTCTGTTTTTTGATTGACTCTCTTTCTTTACATTACCACAAGCATCATGACTCATATCCTTCTTGTCCCCATTGCCATAGGTCCCAGCTTTGCGATTAGACTTATTTAGAGCCGCTCTGTAACGTTTTCTAGCTAGAGTGGACTGATACCCCTTCTCTTTAGAGTAATCACGTCCAGTGGCTTTATTTGAGCCTTTACGAGTGTTTTTCCCCTTGATGGTATTTCTTGACATTATCTAGACTTCAATCTATCGTTTTCTTTCTCTAGGTTCTTAACACGCTCTCTAAGCGTAGATACCTCAGCTGTCAATGTAAGCACCTTGTCTTGAGCTTGAACCAGCTCTTGCTTCAATCTGTCAACCTCAGTCAAAATCTGATCCCTAAACAAGTTTTGATCCTTATTCTGGTACTTATTGCTTTGATGCTTGAGCTCTAATTTCTTTGCGTAGTACTGCCACGCTCCCGCTCCACCGAGAACACCTACTACTGCTATTATTACTGATGCTATATTGTCCATGCTATATCTACTTAATACTTCACCCACGATGTAACTTCTCTTGGAAGGTCCTAACTAAATTTATAAACGCCATTACGGTTACCAATGCCCATCCCAATTGACTTCCGGCTAACATTCCAACTAGTGCATAATGAACCACCGTAATCATGGCTAGAATAAAAGCAGCTAGACAAGCGTAGTAACGACATCTCATATCCTTCATTCCAACAGAATACAACTGAAAGCCTCCAATTAGAAAGCCCAATATCTGAACGTCCAATAGCAATCCTATCTCAAGGATTGCAAAAGGAAGTATAAACATATGTAGTGCGCCAACGAACAACTCGAATAAATACGAGTCGCTGTAGAACAAGATATCCTTAAGATTCTTGCCCACTATTCTTAGCCTTTGGACGCTTCGTTTATTAGTGCTAGTAGCCATAATAGGTATTTTTTAAATTTCTTCATCACTCAATCCAAGGGACGGGTATAAAATCTATTCTCTCTAATTGATTTAACTGATTATATATATCTGAAAAATTAGGGTCCTCCAAAACCTCTAATCCAACTATCCATTTATCGTTTCCATCTTTTACGAATATCAACTCACTTGAGTTGTGTTGGTGTCCGTTCAAGGAATTGTACTGTTCTGTATTTGGATGTAAAACCTTCATATTGAGTTTAAGTAAGTGTCAACAATTGAGTTCATGTCGTTTTTTTCTGACTCTGTCATGCCTCGTCTAATAGCAAAGTAAGAAGTACCATAATTAGCATATTGAGTAGTAATTCTTAAAATCCAAATAGAATTGGTAGACAAACCTGTAGAATCTACATTATATGGATTTCCAAGACTTGTGTTAATTTGATACCTAAAAGATGCGCTGCTTAATCTATCAACACTAAAATGACCAATCGCCCTTGATACAATTCCTTGAACTGGTACTACAGCACCACTATTCAACTGGCCATCTATGTTTTGAGTTGCAGTAGAATAAACACGCATTCGGATTTGGTCTACGCCAATCGAACTTTGTCCTACTACATACGCAGCATCAACACCTAGTTGATACATATGAAACGTAATACCCGCATCGTCTTGAGTAAAGTTATCTCCGTCAGTAGCGGGAACAAAGTTAGTATCTATATACGAGCTTGTCCCATTACCAAGAAAACCTTGATTTGTAGTAAATGTAGGAGAATTTACTGCGGTATAATCAGTTAATCTAATCCAATCAATCAAAGCAAAATCACTGTCACCATCCGTTGCGAACATTGAAAAAGAATCAAGACCATCCCAGTATCCTCCGTTTTTTAAATTTAACACTAACTGATTTTGCAATGCTTGCTGAGAATCGCTAGGCAAATCATATCCTTGTGCAGTTGCATAGTCTAAAACTGCTTGATAATCGGGATCCATGGAGGAAAAACCCTTATTTGAATTTCCAATATAATTACCTATAGCGATTAACATACTACCAAAGAGCTACAATGCTAGTAGCGGTTGTTCCTGTAGAATAAACCCTTAATACTTGTACGGGCATGAACGTGCCAGCTTGAACACCAGTAAACGTAACTTCGTCTCCACCAATGGTTAAGACCTTTACGTTACCAGCTCCTCCAACGTATAAAACACAGCCATTATTATTACCGCCAGTTACAGCAGCAATGTTGGCCGTGTTAGAAGGAGTTACAGCAGCAGCTCTCCCTGTTTGTAATTTTTGATAAGCCATGGTACAAAGATAAGGAATTATCTTTTTCTACCTTGGCCCCTATATTTCTTTGCTGGTTTGTTGTTCTTAGAGTGAACACCCCTACACTTTTTCTTAGCCTTTTTGGCGTAAGAACCAACATTAATTCCTTTTGCCATACGGGAATAAATCGTTTAGTTTGTCTTTTCTCTTACCGCATCCGCAGTCCTTACCAGTGGCCTCAGTATACTTCTGAGCTATCTTCTTGATGCCCGTCGCCTTGAACACCTTTTCTACTGAATCGCCTAGTCCTTTGCTTTTCATTTTTTTACTGATTTTACTCTTTTACCCATACCTGTTTTTTTCTTCTCTTCTTTTTTCCTAGCTAACTGAGACTTGCTCATCTCGGACTTCGTAACGGGAGTTTTAGAACTAACTCGATTACTAGGCCTACAATATTCCGTTTTTCCACCAGCTCCACACGCCTTACCACTTATAGTATCTATCCACTTCTCGGCCCCCCATCTCTTTAGACTAGAACCCTTTTTAGACTTCTTTACTTTACCCTTGGATTTTCTACACTTGGCTATAGCTTGAGAAGCCCTAGCACTAGGGAACACTTTATAGCTAGCCTTCACCTTTCTATAGCAAGCATCCTTAGCCATTAGTATTTCCCCTTTCTGCCTTTAGGACTACTTTTAGTAGAACCGCCCTTACCAGCCCATAGTTTTTTACATGCCCAATAACGAGCCGTTAATTTGTTTGTAGCACTTCCGCATTTATGGCGAGCCTTGAAGCTTTTACGTGCAGCCGCACTATAGTTATGGCCGTAACCCTTTGCACCGAAGTGGATTAGCTTTTCTTTGCCACCGGAACAAGCCTTCACCATCATCTTCTTGCCAGCACGATCACTTCTGCGTGGCACGTTACACTTCATTTTGCTCTTGTCTGCCATATTAGAATATTCTTTGTAATATTACAACATGCGTGTCTATGCTATTATTGACACTAGCAGCACCCCATTCAGCCGTTACGTCCAACGTACTGTCGGTAGTAGTATCAAAATTAGTAGACTCTAAGTTATTAAACGGTATAACCTCTGGAGATAAATTTGCCGTCTTCGTATAGTCAAAACTACCAGAAGTCATTAACTGAGCTGTGCCAGCTGATCCAATAGCCCTAACAACAAATACAATGTCAAGCTCAAATACATTTCCAGAAGTAGACACAAGGCTCATAGCGCCAGTTGTCGCCAAAACATTCCCGTTGTCCCTTATGTTAATAGTTAGCTGAGCATTATTATCAGAAGACAAATCACCCTCCAAGTAAGCCCTAAACGTATTGCCAACAGCAAAGCCATTTGCAGGCACGGTTAGACTACCCTCTCCACTAGCCAATAAACTCGTTTCCGTAGTAGTATTGGTAACAGGAGTAGAGTCCTCCGTCTGAGTAAATAAACCTTTAGCTCCGACATAGTTTACTATGTCGTCAATGGTGTATTTGTCTCTCTGTGCGTTAGCAAGAGCCGAGCCTTTATTAGCGGTTTCTACGCCTGGAGCTACACCATGAAACTTAGTACCTTGTGGAATGTTACTCATTACTTTTCTTTATTAGCAAATTTTTCTACAACTGTCCCAAAAATAGTTGAGATAACCAAGTACTCAACCGCAGATACTAGCTCGGGACTTGGAGCTATATCCTTATGATAAAAAGAGTTGGCTACCATAGTGGCAACCAACGCTATAAAACCGATTGTTCCCAAGATGCGCTTGTGAGATACCTCACCGCTCTTATTAGAGAACATGTTATTTAGAAACTTCTTCATTACTTCCTTCTTGCGGAGTAAACTCGTAAGTCTCAAGGCTCAGAGATCCGTTGCCATATTCTTTCTGCAACTCGTCCATGAATTCCTTCTCCTCCTTACCAGTGTTCTCCAATGATTTTTTAAGATCGTCTAGAGCAGCCTCAATAGACCACTTCTGACGTGTTATCTGTCCGATTTCAAAGCTTAACGCTTGATTCATTTGCTTGAACTCATCAAGTTTCTTGATTTGTTCTTCATTCAATTTGATTTTTTCCATATAAATTATTCAGATGTTAATTCTGTAAATCCTAGTTCAGCTAAAACCCAGTCAGTCACTACTGAGTCATCAGTACCCCAAGTGTCATAGCTAGCTTGAGGAAAGTTTAAGTTACCCTCCATTAGCATAGCGCCAGGCTGCGAAACAGTTGCGCCTTCTTCTGCGCCTTCAGATTCATCTGGCAATAGTTCTTCAGCGTGTAAAGACCAATATAAGGTAATACCTGCTGTTGGTGATAAGTCAAAGCTTAGAGCTTTTACATTTAAGTACTTACCAGTTCCCTTAGTAGGTACTACTACGTCGTTAATTTGAATCATATAGCAAATATAGTTATTTTATGTCACATTGGTTATTATACCACCATTTATTTCTAAGGTTATAGGTGGATTTGGAGAGGGTTGTTGTATGGTTACATTTCCAGTATAACCTTGAGTGCCGTTATGGTAGTAATCTCCGCTAGCATTTATATCTCCGTTAACATCTAGCTTATACCCACTATCAGTCGTTGTGCCAATTAGTAAGTTTTTACCACTTGACAGTCTCATTGCTTGAGAGTTTCCTACTCTAAAGTCTAATACACTGCCACTTCCGCAGTTTAATAAAGTGTATCCACCAGTATGCTGTAACACTGCGTAACCTGAATTAGCTACAGATGAGTTCTTAATGCCATAATAACCAGAAACTCCATGGACATTACCAAGCATCATGCCACTTGCTGTTATAGAATTTGTAGTAGTAGCTCCTCTATCAGTCACAGAATCTAATGTATCAGTTTCTGTAATACCAGTTAAGTTGCTACCGTCACCGTACAGAGTGTCGAAGTAGCCATTTGCAAATCTTACTGAACTGCTACCTACATCATAAGTACTATCCGCTGCTGGTATTAAATCAGTCGCTTGATTATAAACAGTGTACCAATCGGTAAATGTTCCTCCAGCATTGTTTCTATATTTAATTCCACCGTTTGCTGTAGATCCAGTTTCAAATGCAAGTTGTGCGACATATGACGAAGCACTAGTGTTAGGCATTTGCAAGACATTGTGATGACCAATAAATGCTCTATTAGTACCAGCCGTGCTTCTTATAATTCTGAATCCAGTCAATGAATCCATATCACCAGTATAAGCAGCAGCAAAAGAACCTTGGTACATATAAGATAAGTCTGTATCAATCTTGGTTGCTCCGGCTGCTAGTAGTTTTATTCTATTATTACTAAACTCTATCCTAGTGTCTGTATCACCTGTATGATATATCCAATTATCTACATAAGCGTATTCAGCGTGAATAGAACCATTCACATCTAGCCTATATCCACTATCAGTCGTAGTTCCTATAAGGACGTTGCCGTTGTTCTTAACACGCATTCTCTCCGTAGCTCCCGGAGATAACAATAAATCACTATTTAGAGATGAAACTGAAGCGTTACCACCAGTATTGGTTAGCTTTATTGTTGAATAAGCAGCAGCAGTATATTCGAAATCAGCAATTATAGAGGTTGCAGCTGATGAAACATGAATCGGTCTTGCTGGTGACATAGTGCCTATGCCTACATATCCTCCGTTAAAGTAAGAGTTACCGCTACCAGAAATATACGTTGTAGTCGTACCACTTGAATTTCTAACTAATACAATACCATGCCCACTTGCATCGTTACCAATGTTAAATGTTCTTGTTCCAGCAGCGTTTTCAGACCTAAATGTATCTCTAGCATTGGCTGCGTTCTTAATTCTAACTACTCCGCTTGCGCTATCTCCATCTACAGAAAGCCTATACCCACTATCAGTAGTAGTGCCGATTAATACGTTGCCTCCTGAGGTAATGCGCATTGCTTCAGAGTTATTTACCTTAAATTTTTGACCTATTCCGCTTTGACCTTGGTGAACAAATAATGAATCAGTATCAACATATTGATAGAATTTAACAGATCCATTAACTTGATATGATACACCACCGGATGCTGTTGTGTGAGTTCCGCCTAGGCTTAGTGTTGCCACCGAGCTTGCAATAACATTAGGATTCGAAGTGCCTATGCCTACGTTACCATCGTCTTGTACTCTAAATCTTTCAGTAATCGTTCCAGCACTTCCTCCATGCTCGCCTATTAAAAAAGCTGCATCAGTGTTGTTTGAATTAGAATCTAAATTAACAAATACGCTTCCGTATGAGTTTATTCTTAAATCATCAGCAGTAGCGCCATTAATATCTCTAGAGGAAATACTATGATCAGCATTTTCGTTACCGTAGAAAGTAATAAAATCTCCTACACTATCTAAGTGTAAATTACCATTGACCCTTGCTGTACCATTAACATCTAACTTATATCCGTTGTCGGTAGTTGTGCCAATGAGGACGTTGCCTCCATCAGTTACCCTAATTCTTTCTGTATTATTAGTTGCAATCCTTAAATGCTCTCCACTGTCTGCTTGTAAGTAAACCTTATTAGATCCAGCATTATCAAAATACAAAGTACCAGTTCCGCTAGTAGATTTGTTTATTGTTATAGCAGCATTACCAGAACTATCACCTATTTCTAAATCAGTACTGGGACTCGAGTTTCTAATACCGACGTTGCCGCTACCATCTATTCTTAATCTCTCGCTACCCCCTGTGTGTACTTTAAAATTATCGCCTTGAGTACCTATAAGTATCTGTCCAGTAGTATTAGCATCTTCTAATTCTATGTACGATGTGGTTTGATCTGATTCAAATCTTGCTACTTCATTATCACCAGTTTTCTTGACGTGTATAGACCTAGCTGGGCTATTAGTACCAATACCTAAGTCTCCTGCGTTAATAATTACGTTACCTCCATCTTTAATTAAGATACCATTACCGCCACTATCGTCCGTTAAGTCTAGACCATTGCCATCTCTTGCTAGTATCTTTCTAGTAGCAATATAGTTTGAATTAGAAGTCTGCGTGATGTTACCTGCAACAGTGAGTTTCTGAGAGGGACTCGAAGTACCAATGCCTACGTTGTTTGAGGCATCTAGAGTCATAGTCCTAGTGCCGTTTGAATTTATTCCAACAACTTGACTTGACCTTGCTTGTAAAATTAAATCAGCCCCTGATTTAGCTATTAAGGTTTCGTTTATTTGAATATCGCCATCAACATCAAGCTTATAAGCTGGACTCGTAGTCCCAATACCTACCCGATTATTCGTGGAGTCTACGTAAAGCGTATTTGTATCGACCGTTAGGTCGGCGTTTATGACGATATCAGATAGGGACTTCATTAAGCTACTTTAATAATCAACACTTGTAGTGAATCTTGAGTTTGGGGTTGTGCAAAACTTAACGTTACTTGCGTAGTACTATTTCTTACAACATCACATTCCACAGTCGCTCCTGTAGAAATTTCATATACTTGAACAATAACGTCCTTAGAACCTAGGTTATGAGTGATTATATCAGAAGTTCCTCCAACGGCGGGGCTTGATACACTATGCCTCAATCCTGTTAAAGAAGAAGCAGTTACCGCTCTTGAAGTGTCACTTAACGCCCTGGTTTCAGTAGTTGTTGCAAGTTCAACTACCCCTTCGTTTGTGGTTGATGCAGTTTCAGCCGCAATCGTTACACTAGAAGTTCCGCTTCCCGTAATGTCAATTCCGTTACCCTCTGTAAAGGTTATATTTGCCGAAATATCATCACTAAGTTGAGCGGCCGTTAAAGACTTTACCGTTCCACCATCAGATACCAAATATGCATTTCCCGTATATCCTGCACCCGCTGTGGCAATACTACCAATATTGAATGGTTGGTCAACAGTTGTGAAGTAATCACTGCTTTCGTCCCATATAAAGGAAACGTTTGAAGAATCGCCTCTCTCTACTTCAAAACCCGCATTTAGCGCAGGAGTACCCGTTTGGTCTTTAGCCAGTAAAAGAATATTATCTCCAAACTCAACTGTAGTAGAATCAATATAGGTAATTGTTCCTTGTACGTCAAGGTTATTGGTAATAGTTACAGTTGTTCCGTCGTCTGTTATTGAAGAGTTAGTGAAAGCACTACCATTCCACTTTGGTACATTATTAGTGTTTAAAGATGAAGCACCATCTACACTTACCTCGTCAGCCGCTACCGCGATACCTGTGCCCGCACCCACGTTTAACGTCCTAGTAGCTGAAATATCACCACCACCCGACAAACCATCGCCTGCGGTAATAGATACAGCTGTGTGATCCACATTTCTATCGCTAGTAGTATCAAGCGCAACGTCGTTGGCATTTACAGTGATACCCGTACCTGCTCCTACATTTAACGTAACAGAACCACCTAAACTTACACTCCCTCCATTCGCTAAACCATTACCCGCAGTAACCGTAACACTACTATTTGCTAGTGAAGAATTAGGTACAGCGGACAACCCGATTGCAATAGTTCCCGAAGTTGTAATTGGAACACCACTCACGGTAACACCATTTGCCCCTGTTGCATTTACAGAAGTTACAGTACCTGTAGATGTTGAAAAAGGAAGGTCGCTAACTAAACCTTTTTTCACATTATTATCTGTAGCGTCGTGATAAATAATCGTATCGCCTGTTGCAATTGCCGTTCCCTCTAAATTAGTTGCCGAATCGATAAAGTTATCTGTTCCCACATAATCAAGTGCAACATCATCCGTTCCAACCGTGATACCTGTTCCTGCCCCGACATTAATAGTTCTAGATGCCGCTATTGTTCCACCACCTGTTAAACCACTTCCTGCTGAAATAGAAACTGAAGCGTGGTCTGTGTTTCTTGTAGATGTTGTATCTAACGCTACATCATCTGCATTTACAGTAATACCAGTTCCCGCACCTACATTTAGCGTTGTTGTTCCTCCTAAAGAAACAGAACCACCATCCGTAAGACCATCGCCTGACGTCACAGTCAAACTAGAGTTAGCCAACTTAGCGTTACTGATTCCTCCATCCTTTACAAATAATTGATTTGATCCATTTAAGCCTATAGTTGCATCGTCGTAAACAACATTTACCGTAATATCGGTAGTTCCGCTTACTGAGATTGCATTACCAGCTACAATGCTCTCTACATCACCGCCAACACCTTGGAAGGCAGTTCCGTTGTAAAAATAGATGGTGTTGTCACCAGTGTCATAATAAATTTGACCTTCAGAAGGAGTTGAAGGGGCTGTTCCTAAATTTTGTACGACTGCATTTTGGAGTTCGTTTTTATTTAGGTCAATCGATACGAGAAATTTTTTTGCCATGATATTTTTTTATTTTTTTTTTATTTTTTTAATTTGCATACGCTGTCCCAGAAAATCCACTAGAAAAGGTAATTTCTAGCTGATTAAGTGATATGTATTCTACTTCGCCTTCAACAACATTATTGGCTGAGTCAATAACAGTAACCGAAGGATACTTGTTCATATTATGATTTACAGTCCAAGTTGCCGAAGAGGAACTTTGTACATGAACATATGTGTCCTCATATGAAACAGATAAAGTACCTCCGTCTTGCTGGATGAGATTTAAAGACTTGGTAGTGTCTCCCGTTATAGAGAAACCCGTTATCATATTATCGTAAGCAGAATCCCAATTAGATGTGTCTGATGAAGAAGGTATATTACTAATAACAACTGTACTACCATCAGCCGTTGTTATAGTGTTTGTAGTAGAATTATAAGTTAAGGATTGATCATCAATCAAAATACCCCCAGCGGTAGAGCCATCTCCAATGTATAGCTTCTCCGTGTCGGTGCACCAAGCTATCTCACCTATTTCAAAGGTTATACTTGTTCTTTGAGAGTCTAGACCTCTTCTTACTCTAATAGCCATTATACAAATCCTCCCGCATCTATGAGTGCATTGTTGTCGTTAGTAAACACACCACCATCAATCAAAACATCAGAATTAGTCTCTGGAATACCCCCACCAGTTTCAATATCATCTAAATGAAAATATATATCCATTAGACGCTTGAAACTATCAAGGTCATCTAGGTTGCGGCCATCAAGCTTATACTTGTTTTTATATTTTAAGGCAGCATCTAAGAAATCTCTTTTTAGACGATCTACGCTCACGCCCACAAAGATACTAAATTATCACAACTACATCTGGCTCTCTGATTATACCATATAGCACACCCTCAAGTCTAACTTGGTGGCCCTGACGTTTGTCAAAGTATATAGTGTCCCCTTTCTTGACTGTAGAGACCTTATCCCCTACCTCGTAGACTTCTCCTTTGCCGTAGCGCATTTCATCTCCTTCAGTTGCCGTCAAAATGAGTCCCGTGGAGGTTTTCTTCTCCTCCACAGGCTCGTTTATGATGATATAGTTATTTACCGCTCGCATCTCTTAAATTATATATGATTGCATCTGTACTTAAAATTGTCGTTGCGACACTCACGGCATTCTCAATAGCACTGCGTGTAACCTTGGCGGGGTCCACAATGCCTTGCTCTACCATATCAACAAAATCTTCAGTCACCGGATTGAATCCTACTCCATCCTCATCAAACCTCTTACACACGTCCTCGATTAGGTCCATGTCAAAGCCAGCGTTCTCAAGGATCATATAAAACGGCGCCGTTATAGCAGCCGTCATTACATTCTTCTCGTCCATACTCTCACTTATTTTCAGCAGCGCATATCCACCACCAGGTAATATGCCCTCCTCTATCGCGGCCTTCGTTGCACACACCGCGTCATCAACGCGGTCGAATTTTTCTTTTTGCTCGATGTCTGTATTGGCCCCAACGTATATCACAGCCACGCTTCCGTTCAACGTAGCAATACGCTCCTCCTGGAACTTCTTGTCTTGCTCGTCCTCTACCTCCATCTCTCGTACCGCCTCGATACGCTCCTTGGCTAGTGCGTCGTCCTCTCTGACCAAAATCGTAGAGTCCTTACCCACAATCGCCTTGTCAACACGCCCAAGGTCAGCAATGTTAATCAATCCAAAGTCATCACCCACGTCGTCACTAATATACTTAGCACCCGTAGCGGCAGCAATGTCTTGCATCAATTGTTTTCTCTTGTAACCAAACTGTGGTGGCAGTATATTAGCCGCCTTAATCGTACCCTTGGCTACGTTCATGTTCAACGCATTCGTCGCCTGCATGTTCATCTCGCCAATAATTAATACGCTCTTGCCGTCTCTTAATACTGGACCAAGTATGTGCTCAATGCTCTGTAAGCTCTGAATCTCTCTGTCCGTAACCAATACGTATGGGTTGTCTAGTATAGCCTCTCGCTTCTTTTGGTCTGTGATGTAGTACGGACTCTGCCATCCACGACTGATACGCATACCATTAGACATCTCGCTGTATGTCTTGCTGGTATTTGAACGCTCTACCGTTACCACTCCGTCTCGACCTACCTTAGTGTATACGTCGTGTACTAACTCACCAATCTCTTTATCGCTATTTGCCGATATAGTGGCTACGTCTAATAAGGTCTCGTCTGTCACAGGAATAGCCATCTCCTTGATTTTGTCAATCACATACTCGGCGTCTTCCTTGATTTTTCTTAGGTTATACGCAGTAGGCTGTATTCCAAGGGCGATAAACATGTCAATAATGGCATGTGTCAGCACAATTGACGTGGTCGTACCGTCTCCAGCAACCGTAGCCGTTCTGTCAGCCGCCTGCTTCATCAGTGTTACCGCTAAATTCTCAATTGGATCTTCTAATGTAATGCCCCTAGCTACCGTGACGCCGTCTTTTGTTACCGTTACGCCACCAATATGGTTCTCTGACTCCATTAACACCGTTCGACCCATCGGTCCCATGGTGCTGCTTACCGCATCGTTGAGCTTTGCTAGCCCTACCAACAGTTTCTCCCTGTTGAATTCAATGTTTTTTACAATCATATTAAATTTAATTTGTTACAAATGTACAAAATGTTAGCCAAACAACTAAACAACGACTTATTGTCAGTCTTCGTACAGTTTATACACGTCTAAAACCTTCTGTACCACCTCGTGTCGGTGATTTTGCTTCAAACTGACAAACTTAAAGCCATCTACCTCCTCCTCAACCCTCCGCAAGAACGATAGTCCGCTCATTTTTTTATTTTTTAAGTCAATCTGGGCAACGTCTCCGCACAGTACCATCTTTGAGCCGCTTCCCAAACGCCCCAATAACGCTTCTGTCTGTTTATGGGTTAAATTCTGCACTTCGTCGGCTATTATGAACGCGTCCGTAAATGTCAGTCCACGAATGAAGCCAAGTGGTAGTATCTGAATGGCGCCCTCTTGAATTTTTGCGTCAATCTTGTCTTTTCCGTACAAATTGTAGAAGTTTTGGTAGATTGGCTGCAACCACGGGTCCATTTTTTCTGAAATATCCCCTGGTAAGTACCCCAAGTCCTCTCCGGCAACCACCGCAGGCCTGGTTATAATCAATTTCTCCACCTCTCGGCGAAATAATAGGTCCAATCCAACCGCAGTAGCCAATAATGTCTTTCCAGATCCCGCCGCACCCGTCACTACCGTAATGTGGCTCTCTAAAATGGTCGATTTGGCTAACTTTTGCTCCTCGTTGAGCTGTATTTTGAATTTAATTGGCGTTTTTGGTTTTCTTTTAGCCTTGAACACCTCTTCGTTGTGATCCGTCACGCTGCAAATATACAAAAAAAGGGAGCCATCTCTAGCTCCCCTTTATATTGGTTAATCCCTAGTTTATTTATTCTTTTTTTTCATTCTCTCTGGAGCGTTCTTAGCAAACCACGCTTTCTTAGCTGCTTCGCTAGCAAAACTTTTAGGTGCTCGTACGGGTTCATTTGCACTTTTTGGTACATACTTTTTACCAGTCTGAGACTCGTATGCGTCTTTTCTAGCCTTTGCTTCCTTAACCGTCATTACACCAACTGTTCTCTTCTTGAACATTGGATCGCTACTCGGTAGCGGTGTATCTCTGTTATACTTTGCCATAATTTATTTTGTTGGGTCTTTTGAATATCTTGGATTACTTCTGTCACCTCTTGATGACATGATACTATCGTAAATAATTCCACCTACAACAGCAGCACCAGCCGCAACTTTTGCAGCAGTAGCCTTTCGTTTCTGTTTTTTAGCAGCTTTATTCTTCTTCTTCAACTTTGTATTGCTCTCAGCAGCAATTTCAGTAACTTTACCAGCCATCTTCTTTGTGATTGGCCCAGGTCCTCCGTATGTGGGGGCTAGCGGCGTGCTTAAGTCCCTTCCGTGTTTGTTTTTCATATTTAAAATTTACCTCCTAATGTTTTATTTTTCTTAGGGTTACAAGAACCCGCTTTTACCTGAACTGGAGTACACTTGCCGTTCTTTCCAGCACCAGCGGTAGTACTTCCTCTCATTTTCTCAGTTGTCCTCTTTACCTTAGACTTAATAACCTCACGAGTCGTAGTTAAACTAGATCTCTTTTTTCTAAGATTAGCCATCTGCTTATTTATCTTGTCTCTTTGAGCTTTTTGCTCTGCTGAAGACAATTTCTTACCAGGTCCCATTGTAGTAGCCTTACCAGACTTACTAAGTCCTCTCTTCTTTTCGTTCAGAGCCTTCATCTGCTCACCTAATCTCTTTATCTCAGCACGACGCTCAGTTGCACTGCTTTTTTTAGTTACAGGTGCTTTTGCTTTTGGCATAGGCGCAACCTTGAACATACTAGATGGAGACTTCTTACTAGAACTCCCACTTCCAGGTCCACCCTTTCCAGGTCCACCCTTCTTTGCTGTTGTTTTCTTTTTATAAGTTGGCATAACTATTTGTATTTTTTACGTCCAATTTTGGTAACCTTGTAGTCACCGCCCATGATATATCCATCTGTCATTGGCTTATTCCCAACAACAATTGTATCTCCCTTCATTAAACCACTCATGGTAGGCTCTTGCACCAACGCATAGCGGCCAAACTTAGCCTTCTTCACCTTGCCAGTGTTCTCTCCAGCTAACTTCTTTGGTTTCTTTGGTCCGTTCATGTCAACAAAGATACTAAAACTTTTAAAACACAAAAAATGGGGCCCGAAGACCCCATCTAATGATGCAAAACTATAAACTTTTATCGTTTGTTGAATAACAAGACAAATATACAACTTATAACCCCTTCAGCATAGCCACTAACTTCGGATTTGGATAAACGTCCGTTTTGTCGGGACGAACGCTGTTGTGTGTGAACACTCCGTTCTCTCCAGCTAACGCCCGCTTGCTTATGTCCCATATGTCATCGTTGTAACTAATATCAATACCGTAACGATCCTTCCACAACAATAACAACTTGCGAACACTCTCAACCTGCTCGTCCGTGTAGTCCTCCCAGTACTGATGTCCGCGATACGGTTGGTTTAACTTCATCACTCTATGACTCGGCAACTCACTGCCAACATACGTATAAAACTTGCCGTTCTTCTCCGTTAACCAGCCCCAGCTACATATCTCTATACCAATACTGCCCATGTCAAGGTTCTTGTACGGTAACCCATGTGTCGCAAAATGTGTTCCCCTCATGCCCAAGTGATATGCCCAGTACTTACTACTGAAACCCTGGACCACCTCGCCGTTACGACTTACACATACACACGTAGCTACCTTAATCGGATCGCCTTGCCAAAAACCAAACTGCCTCTCGCCCTCAGCAGAACCAGCAGTGTGATGCAAGTATATCTGGTTTTTTGTCTTCGTCGACGCATAGTAGTCATCAAAGACCACACTCTTTAAATTGATTTCACTTATATCCATACCGCAAAGTTAAACCATTTCAATTATGTAGGATTGCTCCAAAATGACGTTTCCTTACTCTCTACGTAACGTAAGTTTTCAAAAAATAACTCCTTACGTACACGGAAGCTTTTTATAACATATCAACATAAATCCAATGTTTACGCCAATCCGCACAACATTACTTTAACATATTTCAACATAATTCAACATATTTACGTCAGAAATGAGTAGTATTTGGGTTATATATACAAATTACAGCAGCCGGCCCGATACGAAAACCGATTTAAATTCGATAGGGGGGGTGTCAAAATGGAAATTTTCATGCAGATATTTTGACTTTTTTGGTGTGCTTAATCGGATAACATCGATAAACTCCGCTATCTCTATCGCTATCTGCCGATGAACTACGCAACAACATGCTTCATCGGAAATAAACAATAAAGGTGTGCAACTCTATCGCTTAACTACGATACAAGAGAAAGTATTACATGGATTTTGTACATGGTTTATCTCACCCAGAAGAGCGGTTTCGACTGTGAATGTCATCTGAATGTCATAAAATAAACCGAACACTTGCATATGTCGGCCGGATTACTTACACGCACACGCTATTCCATTTATCGATAAAGGAAAGATTTACACGTCAGAAGACAGAGTGTAACCCATGCCCCCCATCAAGAAAAAAAATTTAACTACGTCAGTGTAACTCAAGTTAATGAATATCAACAACTTGCAACTCACTCACGAGCAATCAACTAAATAAATCGCAAAAAAAATGCATATTTTTCGCATCAAAATTAGGATATGTCAATTCTGTTTTTGAATATTTGTTCATCGTTCTGTTACATACTTACCACCGACCATCCCCGACTCAACGGATTGGCCACGTGTAAGCCCTACTAGTCTTGTACCACCAAATGGTAGGCTGAGAACCTAAGCAAGACCATGATGTAGAAATCGAAATCCCGAGCCTTCAAGGTGTGCATGAGGTTTACCGCCTCAGACCTACGCAAGACGTAGTTAACAAATTAAAAGTAGTATATGCATGGTGCGAAGGGGGTCTAAATTCTTACGCTTGGTGCTGTCCCTCCGACAGCGTAACATGTAACGGACACTACATACCAACGGCGTAACATCGGCAGACACTCAGACTGCGATTGGGCTCGCGACCCTTACTGCCGACCAACCATTATGAAAGTAACTAAAATTGATGCCGGACGATACCATGTAACGTATCGCGGCGAGACGTTCCAAGTTGAAGACATGAGGTACTACAACCTATTCGATGTAGGCAATTGCCCATGGGAGATTAAGCACATCGAGACCAATGCTTACACTGACCCACAACGCACCAAGAAAGAGGCTCAGCATCGCATCGAGCAACTATTTGACGAGTTCATCACCGAGAGGGCTGAAGGCTTCGACGGGATGGGCTACTGGACACAACAAATACTATAACCCTTTAAAATATACTATTATGAATTACGACAAATTAATGAGTTACAACCCGTTTGAGTTAGACTCAATGACCAACCACAAGCAGCAAAGAATCACGTTTTATGAGCACCCAATCTATGGTGACGAAGAGCAAATTATCTGTGTATGTCACGACCTAAAGTTGGCTGACTATTCGGGATTCTATGACACCCACGACATGACGTCTGAAACGTCTGACGAGTATTACCCATGGTTTGATACCGATGGGAAGTTGAACATAGGCGATGACTAGGTTAACTGACGAGACTTCAATAGTCGAAACGCCCTACGGGGCGTCTTAACCAATTAAATTTATTATCATGCATTTATCAGCAGAAAAAAACCAAGAACTCAATCAGTTAGAAGACAAGATTGAGAAATTAACAGCATTCCTAGATGCTTATTGCGACGTCCAAGATTGGGTAGATTACAATGGTCTAGTTTACGACATACACACCAAGGTTATGTCACTTGAAGAGCAACGTGACGAAATATTGGGTATATCATGACACACGGACAATTTCAACTATTCATGGGCTTATTCATAGCCTTGTTTTTCTTGGCAACTTGTGGGGTTGTCGCATTGTTAGACCTTAAAAAACCAAAGAAATGATAGAATTTCAACACGAAGACGGAAACTTTTACAACGTATGGGCAACATACGAGGATTATCAACTGAGCGATAACAGAGTTATTACGCTTGAGGTATCGGGAATGATACACTGCGAAGATGTAGAGGACTTGCACTTATCATCTGACAAAGTACACTCAATCGACGATTGGATATACCAAGACGTCATTGATGAGTTTTATCAGTGGTACGAAGACGAATTAGAACAAAGCAAACACGACATTTACGACCAATTTTACGACAGATAATTATGGATAAGAAAGAAAGAAACGAGCGTATCGATCGAATTACGCATAGAGACCTACCGAGAGCATTCTACTCGGTAATTGACGAACTGCTAGACCAAGGGTATGAATGGTCAGACATACAGAAGTATTTGCAGAGCAGATACTCAGAGGCTCTGACTTATTTACATGACGAGGCTAAAGGCGGCGAGGGTACTAGGCAACACTACTTACGAGAGGTTAACTGATGAGGATTGAGTATCCGAAACGTGGGCTAAGGCTCACGTCTTAACCAATTAAAATTATTATTATGTTACAACCAATTAAAAAAGAGGATTTAGACTATGACAATGACTCAATCAAGTACTTGTACACTTACAAAAACGTAAGTAGAAAGGAACTTGAATCAGAGGCAAAAAGACTAACCTATAGATCGCATTGCGGATGCCCACACGATTGCTGTGGTTGTTTTGTTCAGCAATGGGCAGAAGTTAAATCAGACAATACCATTGAGGTAGTCGAATGTTACAACTTTTAAAACTATGAATTTAATAGACAGAGTAGACCAAGCATTTGACTACTTCAAAAGTTTCAGACTTGAAGAGTTAAAAGAAGACGATGTATACTACATCGATGCCTTGATGAATTACATTGAGAGATTAGAAGCACAAGTATCAACACTTAAAAAAGAAACAAAATGAAATACGAAATCACACAAACAATCACGCAAACAATCACTAGAGTGGTTGAAGCAGATGACAGAGAACACGCACTTTCTATGATTCAAGATGCGGACTTCATACAAAGTATTGAAGAACAACGTATGGAGCAATTCGAAAAGGATGAAGAGGAGTGGGAAGTAAAACTAGTTAGAGACAACCCTTCTGAACGCATATACCATGCCCGTAGATGTGACGTAACGGGAGAAGGCATGGACGAAGGATGGTTATGCGGTGACGACTACTACATCAAATATGAAAGAGATTTAATTGATTATTTGAAGATTGTTTATAACCAAGACTATGGAAACTACAAAAAAGATAAAATGGATGGCATCATTGACAAAGACAAACTCAGAGAGTTATTGTACGAAGATGGATGTTTTTTATACACCGAATGGTACGAAGAAGATGATATTATGTACGTTGAGGTTGACGGAAAGGTAAGACTAATGACAGACGCTGACTATAAGGTTAAACAATTTGATGAACTAAATAAATAAAACTATGAAGAAAGTAACAATCACAACGAGACAAGTCTATCATAAGATAGCATCAGTAACTATTGACGTTCCATCGGACGTAGGACTCCACGACATACAAGTATGGTTGTGGGAGAATCAAGACTTATATCAAGAAGAGATTGATAATGAGTTAGGCCAAACACCCGTATCGCTTGGGCTTGGGCTGGGCAATGGTATGGAGGATTCGCTAATGGAATCAGAGCATCGATTTGACTTTTTTGAAGACGACGAAAACACATACGGAGGACACCTATAAATAAATAAAACTATGCCAAACTATTGTTCAAATTGGGTTTCTTTTTCTGGAAAGAAAGAAGACCTACAAAAACTACACGACGCACTCAGACATGCTGAGTCTCTTAACGCTGAAAACGATGGGCTCATTTGGTATGAGACGTTCTATGCGGCACTTGGGCTAGACGTTCCATCAGAACCAACGGACGTATACGACATGTTCGGCTCTAAGTGGCTTGACATAGACGACATAGATGTATACGATACTGAACTTAATTTGATAGGTTCTTCGGCTTGGTCTCCCGTAGTTCCATTCGTGGCGCTACTATGCGAGAAGTTCAACCTAACGGCTAAAGGCGAGTACGACGAGAGTGGGTGTGACTTTGGCGGGTTCTATAGCGTGGATGAGGACAACAACCTAAAAGATGATATGTACAACTACCTATCCTACAGATACCTTAGCGAAGGGATTGAGGGAGTGTTATCAGAACTTTCTTATTATGAAAGTTTCGATGACAAGAAAGAAAGACTAAACGACGTCAAGGGATATATATCGATGTATGAATTGGAAATAATACTTGAAGAAATAAAAGACAAATAAAACTTGCATTGATAAACTAACTAAATTAAATTTGAATATTATGAATACAACAACATTATTTAGAAAATTATCAGAGAAGGGCTATGTATATAACTCGGCTCTCACTTGGAACAGAATCGATTTGGACTGCGTATTAGAGGAAGTTGGTTATGATACGTTCGAGAGGGCGGCTATAGATAACCTTGATAAGGATATACTCCTTAACGATTTCTTTTACAAAGTAGAAGACCACTTAATTGAGGTAATCAATGAGTTAATGATTGACCACTTCTCAAATATGAAGGAGAACAAAGAACCCCTTAACGCATCACAAAAAGAATTTTAATTATGACACTAAAAGAATTATTAGCAGAAAAAGGACAGGTATACCGAGGTGGTGTACTTTTGGACACAGAAGACGTAAGGCACTTAGCCAACTACAACGGCGAGACACACGGCGAAATGCTACGTGTATTGGAGGAGTTCTACGACGAATACCATCAGCAGATTTACGAGTGTCAAATTGATATGTTTGAAGAATTTTTAGAAGCAAAAAAAAATGAAAGCAACGGACTTAATTAAATTACAAAAAGCAAGAGGCGTTCACAAGATGCAGAGAATGATTGATGACGGCTCAGTATGGAAAATGGAAGGTAGCATGGGTAGAAAGGCGATGTTATTAATTCGCTCGGGCGAGTGCTACCTGCCGGACAAGGAACATCGTGATGCGTATGGAAATAGAATTCCATCCAGAGATGAGCTAGAGAAAGGTACGAGAGGAACTATCGAGAACTCCATTGATTTTTACAAAGAAAAAGATGAGTACGATAAAGAAATCGAAAAGACCGAACAACTATTTAATGCGTTAAAAAAACTTTAAACGACATGTTGTATATACCAAAGAAAGACAGAGGTATCATTAAAGTTATTGAGCGTTGTATCAATGAGGTTACGGGTCAAGACACAGACTCGTACCTCGATACGCGACGCATGAACAGAACCAACCGAGTGTTAAGATATACTTGGATTTACGAAGTGTACAATTTAACTTTGCTTGGAGTGGAAGACATAGCAGAAATGATTGATCGAAACCAATCTAATGTAACCAGAGCCATACAGGAAGTAAACAGATGGAAGAGAAAGAAAGCAAAAGAGTACACATACTTTATAGAAATACACAATAAAATAAAAGATGAAAGTAAGAAACAAAGCATTTAGTAATTACCTACTGAAAGAAGTAGAAGACATCACAACTTCAATTGAGAACGCGTGTGGATTAAACAGGGTACATTGGTTTGCAAAGAACAGCAGACAAAGAGAATGCGTGGTCTGTAGGGCTATATTCTCAAAGATGATGAGAGACAAAACAAACATCAGTCTAACCGAGATAGGCTCGTTGTTGGATAGAGACCATACAACTGTCCTATACTCGATCAGAAACTTGGAGATGTGGGCAGAGATGAAAGGTTTTTATAAAGACGAGGCAGAGATGCTCACCAAATCAGAATTAAACTATGAGTCAATTCATAACAAGGAGTCGGACTCATACATTGACATGAACGGAAACACTTGGATAAAGAAAGAATATGCTTAAAGTAAACAAGAAGACCCTTGAGGTCGAAAACGCATTCAATTACAAGGCTCCATTTTATGTGATGCTTGCATTGAACGTATTTGCTTTCTCGTACATAGCGAACAAGGAAGTACAGGTAATACGCAAGACTCGTATCATTCATAAAACAGACACGATGATAGTGGAACGAAAAGATATTGCTCTGAATGATTCAGCGATTTGTGCTGAGTTGGTTAGGCTTGGTTGCGTGTTGCCGAATGTAGCGGTTGCCCAGTTTCGCATAGAGACGGGCAACTATACGTCGGCTATATGTCGCGAGAACAAGAACCTCG
>Ga0181597_10001857_pt1 | contig 23419 bp, 17 predicted proteins | sample 041ome_5_FD_148647 | JGI IMG/M metagenome (GOLD analysis project Ga0181597, IMG submission 148647) | Coastal salt marsh microbial communities from the Groves Creek Marsh, Skidaway Island, Georgia - 041403US metaG (spades assembly) | ecosystem: Environmental > Aquatic > Marine > Intertidal zone...
GCGGATTGTCGGTGTCTGCTCGGAATGAAAATTCTGGTGTGTTGGTGCGCCCTATGATGACTGCACCGGCGGCCCTTAGGTTGGCCACAACGGGAGCATCATCTGGCGCGATTACATCTTTGAAGGCAGCGACGCCATTGCTTGTCGCATGGCCTTTCTGGTCGACATTGATCTTGATCGTGACCGGCACACCGTGCAGCGGCCCCTTGGGCGCGTCGCTGGCATCCAACGCTTTCGCTTCGGCACGGGCGGCGTCTACGCAGACCTCAACAACGGCATTCAAATCTGGGTTCACGGCATCCAGGCGATCCAAGGCAGCTTCCACAACTTCAGACGCGCTCAACGCACCTCTGTGTGTCGCGGTCGCAATCTCTGTCGCGCTCCATTGCCAAAGCGGACGAGGATCAGAAGACTTATCATTCTGTGTCATATTGCACCCTTGTTTGCGTTTTCTGGTCTTGTGCTGCGCGCATTAAATACAACGGCCGCCGTCCACCGCCATGCAGACGCCCGTGACCATGCTGGCCTCGTCCGAGCACAAGAAGCAAGCGGCATTGCCCATATCGCTTGGCTCGGAAAACCGGCCGATTGGAATTGTGGACAGGAACTTTGCGCGGATTTCCGGTGTGTCTTCACCCATAAAGACCTTGAGCAGAGGCGTTTCTCCAGCGACGGGATTGATCGCGTTCACTCGGATACCTTGCGGTGCCAATTCGACAGCCATCGCCTTGGTTGCCGTGTTCATCCAACCTTTTGATGCATTGTACCAATTCAGGCGCGGGCGTGGGCTGACCCCGGCTGTAGAGGCAACGTTCAAAATTGCGCCCTGGCCCTGCTTTTTCATCACGGGAACAATGTTCTGTGCTGTTAGGAAAACTGATTTGCAATTCACGGCAAAAACTTTGTCAAAGTCCTGCTCGGTCACTTCTTCCAATGGTGCCGGGTAATGCGTGATTCCTGCGTTGTTTACCAAGATGTCCAAACGGCCATAGGCGCCGAGCGTCACGTCCACCATCGCAGCCACCGAAGCGCCATCTGCGACGTCGACCTGTATCCCAAGGCCTTTGACCTCTGCCGCGATCTCATGTGCGCCATTAACGTTCAAATCCGCGACAACAACGCGTGCGCCTTCCTCTGCGAACTTGCGGACAATCCCGGCTCCGAACCCTGATGCGCCTCCGGTTACAACGGCTACTTTGTCTTGTAATCTCATGTTCTGTCCTAACCGTGATAAGTGGCAACTGTTTTGACCGTCGAGAAACTAAAGAGCGCCTCGAACCCTTTTTCGCGCCCATGCCCTGAATGGCCAGATCCACCGAAGGGGAGTTCAACGCCGCCACCCGCGCCGTAGTTGTTTACAAAGACCTGCCCCGCGCGCAGCTTTTTCGCCATACGCATCTGACGCGCGCCATCACGGCTCCAGCAAGAGGCGACAAGCCCGTAGTCGGTTCCGTTTGCGATTGCGATGGACTCGTTTTCGTCCTTGAACGGAATGATAACCTGAACCGGACCGAAGATTTCATCCTGCGCGAGGCTATGGTCGGGCGCGACATCCGCAAAAAGTGTGGGCGCCACATAAGCCCCTGTATCAGGCGCGCTGTCTGAAATCACGCCCTGTGCCGCGATAGTGAGATCGGCACCCTTCTCTAGGAAGCTATTAACGATAGCCTTTTGGCGATGGGACACCAAAGGCCCAACATGTTTGTCTTCTAACGCTGGCGCTGCAATTAGGGCTCCATAGGCCTCGGTCATTCTGGTTGTGACTTCGTCCAACAGGCTGTCTTGAACCAGTATCCGCGAAGATGCAGAGCACGTTTGCCCGGCGTTCTGGATGCCTGCGTTGACAAGGAATGGCAGGGCCGCGTCCAAATCTGCGTCTGCAAAAACGACCTGCGGTGATTTCCCGCCAAGTTCGAGCGTGACTGGTACGATGTTTTCTGCGGCCGCTTTCTGGATAAGCTTTCCAACACCGACGGAGCCCGTGAAGGAAATATGATGGACATCTTTGTGCGTTGAGAGCGCTGCGCCTGCCTCTGCACCAAGCCCCGAAACAACGTTTAGTGCACCATCAGGCAAACCCGCGTCGCGCGCAATTTCGGCAAAAGCGAGTGCTGTCAGGCATGCCTCCTCCGCGGGTTTCAAAACGCAGGCGTTACCCATGGCCAACGCCGCGCCAACAGATCGGCCGATGATCTGCATTGGATAGTTCCAAGGGACGATATGGCCCGTAACCCCATGCGGCTCGCGCAGGGTATAGACGGTGTATCCCTCCATATATGGGATGGTCTGACCATGAACCTTGTCGGCTGCTCCACCGTAAAATTCCAAATAGCGCGCCAAGGCGATAGCATCGTTGCGCGCCTGCGTCAGGGGTTTACCAACGTCCTGCGCCTCAAGTGTCGCCAATAGATCGACATGCTTCAGAACATGCTGGCCGATTTTAGTGAGGATGCGTCCACGCTCCACCGCCGTGGCCGCCCCCCAATCACCGTTCAATGCAGCCTTTGCTGAATCCACAGCTGCGTCGACGTCCGCATACGTTCCGCGCGCAATAGCGCAGAGTGTTGATCCATCAGACGGGTTGAGCAGGTCGAGGTACTCTCCCCCCGCAGGCGGCCGCCACTGGCCACCAATGAGGCACTGATCTGGCGCAATCCCATTCGGCATTTCGATCATCTTTGGGCTTTCCTCTTTCTATCATTCCAAGTGGGCAACACATCACCGGGCCGAGGCGTCGCTTCAAAAACCCCGCGCGCGATGGCCCGGGCGACGCAGACAGATGCCGCATGGCCAAGTTCAAACAACGCCATATCATCCACGACCAGACCAGCACCAGTGGAAACCGCAAACAGCAAGTCGCCGTCAAAGGGTGAATGTGCCGGTTGTATGGCGCGTGCAATTCCGTCATGCGCGGCCACCGCTAGTCGGTGACACTGTGCTTTGGTGAGTGCGGCATCGGTGGCAATGACCCCGATTGTCGTGTTGGCTCGGTCTTGACCCACTGCTGCGATCATCGCCATTTTTTGGCTTGGATCTGGGGTGACCAGATTGCTTCTTGGGTCGGGACCAACGCCACCAAATTCATCGCCCATCTCATGTGGCGCGGCCCAGAAATGATTGCCACCTGGTGTTGTGACCGACCCAACAGGATTAACAGCCATCAAGGCCGCAACGGTCCGTCCGCTGTCCAACATCACAGAAGCAGATCCCAGACCACCCTTAAAACAGCTGTCCAACGCACCGGTTCCAACCCCTGTGGACCCAAGATTGAAGTCCACTCCGGCTGCGTCCAAGGCAGCCCGCCCGAGTTTCGGATAGGGGTTGTCGGCCCAACCTTTGTTCCCACCATTGACCATATCAAAGAGAATGGCACCGGGAACAATCGGTACGGTCACTGGTCCCACGGGGAACCCGCGTTTCGCGCGCCGCAAACCGTCCACAACCCCATCACAGGCGGCCAAACCAAAGGCGGACCCACCTGACAGCACCAAGGCATCAATGCCAGCGACGGTTTTATCCGGTGCCAAAAGATCCGTTTCGCGCGTGCCCGGTGCGCCGCCCATAACATGCACACTTGCGACGAAGGGTACATCACTCGTTACAACCGTCACGCCAGATTTCAGATCTTGATCCTCTGCGTTGCCCACCAAAAGGCCGGTCACGTCGGTCAAAAGGTTTCTTGGCCCAGGTTTCATGGTACCACCTCAAGTTCGGGCAGGTGCGGGGCTGATGCGATTAGCTTGCGGGTATAGTCTTGTTGGGGCGCGGCAAAGACGTTTGCGGTTACACCCTCTTCGATGATCTGCCCTGACTTCATGACCATTACCCGATCAGCGATTGCTTTTACAACGGTCAGGTCATGCGTGATGAACAAGTAGGTAAGCCCAAGACTTTTGGAAATTTCAGTCAATAAGTCAAGTATTTGCGCCCGAACGGAAACATCCAAAGCAGACACAGCTTCGTCCAAAATGATAAGTTCCGGTTTGACGATCAAGGCCCGCGCGATCGCAATTCGTTGACGCTGACCACCTGAGAATTCGTGAATGAATTTAAACTGATCCGCAGCGGTTAGGCCGACCGACACGAGTGCCTCTGCGATCTCATCCGGCATTGCTTTGCGGCCAAGGCTAAAGAAGGGTTCGGCGATCAGTCGACCCACTTTGTGGCGTGGGTTGAAGGACCCGTAGGGGTCTTGAAAGACGACTTGCATTTTGCGCCGCGCCTCAGCGGAATGGTGCACGCTCTCACCTGCGATTAGAACTTCGCCGCCTTGCAGGTCTTCTAGTCCCAAAATCGCGCGTGTCAGCGTTGACTTGCCGCACCCGCTTTCCCCGACAAGACCAAGGCATTCGCCGCGTTTGATCTGAAAACTCACTTGATCAACCGCCCGAAACACGCCCGGTTTTCCAAAGGGTGTTTTGCGGGGTAATGGGTAGTCGCGAATGGCGTTTTGCACGGAAAGCAGAACGTTGTCTTCATGCGTCGTACCACGTTCTGGTCGGTGGGCAGAGGCCGCAAACAGTGCCTTGGTGTAGGGATGTTGCATTGTCTGAAACAGCGTCTTGGCCATGCCGCGTTCGACAACCTTGCCTTTGTTCATAATGACGATGGTGTCCGCAATGTCCGTCACAACCGCCAGATCATGGGTTATGAGCATCAACCCCATGCCATCCTTTTTTACCAGCTGTTTCAACAGCACTAAAATTTCGGCCTGTGTGGTCACGTCTAACGCTGTTGTAGGCTCATCCGCGATCAGCAGTTTTGGGCGCAATGCGATGGCCATTGCGATCACCACCCGTTGTCGCTGCCCGCCTGACAACTCGTGCGGGTAACGCGTCAAAGGGAACTTATCTTGCGGCAGTTCGCACCGTTCTAGCGTCTCGGCCGCGCGTTTCAGCGCCTCAGACTTTGTGACGCGTTCATGAATACGGATCGTTTCAGCCACTTGCTGGCCAATCGTTTGCAAAGGGTTTAACGCGGTCATCGGCTCTTGGAATACCATTCCAACGCTTTTCCCTCGCATGGCGCAAAGCGATGCTTCGTCAGCGTCCAAGACGTTCAAGCCATCCAGCTCAATCGTGCCACGAGATGTTGCACCGTCTGGTAAAAGTTGCATCACAGAGAACGCAGTAAGCGATTTGCCTGAACCACTTTCACCGATTATTCCACAGACCTGGCCCGGTGAAATCTCAATTGACACGGCTTCAAGGATTGACGTTCCATTGATGGATAAATTCAAATCTTGGATACGTAGGATGCTCATCATCGCGCCCTCCGAATCTTGGGATCAAGCAGATCACGCAAGCCGTCACCTGCAAGGTTTAAGCCAAGGACAGTGAGTAGGATTGCGAAGCCGGGGAAAAACGCGAGATGTGGTGATGTGTAGATCAGGGTCTGGCTTTCGGCCAGCATGCGCCCCCAGCTCGGGATTGGTGGTTGCGCGCCAAGGCCCACATAGCTTAGCCCCGCTTCGGCCAGAATGCCGAGAGAGAATTGAATAGTGCCTTGAACGATCAGAAGGTTGGTGATGTTCGGCAAAATGTGTTCCGCCGAAATTCTGGGCTGTCCTTTGCCGGCCACTCGCGCAGATAAGATAAAGTCACGCTGCCAAAGCGGCAATGCCGCGGCACGGCTGAGTCGGGCAAATACGGGTATGTTAAAAATACCAATGGCGATGATCGCGTTCACAGCCGATGGCCCAAAAATCGCAGTGATCATGATAGCTATCAACAACGACGGAAATGCAAAAACCAGATCGTTGCCCCGCATGATGATTTCGTCCAGCCAACCGCCATGGCGCGCAGCAGCGGCAAGCCCGAGCGGCACGCCCAAGCCCATTCCAATCCCGACCGCAATAAATGCCACCGCGATAGAGGTTTGAGCCCCCACCATGATCATCGAGAACGTGTCTCGCCCGAAATGATCCGTGCCAAACCAATGTGCGGCCGAGGGTGTTTGCAGCTTGTTTCCGATTTCCAGCGCAGTGACGTCATGCGGCGTCCAAATCAGTGAAACAAGCGTGCCAATGACAAAGACCGCAGTCAACCCAAGGCCGATCACCATGTTGCGTGAGCGTAGTGCACTGTGAAGGAAGCCGTTCTCGGTCATATTAGCTCCGAACCCTTAGGCGTGGATCGACCCACGCATAGGCGATATCAACAAAGAAGTTCACCAGAATGACTGCAAAGACCAGCAGCATGACAACGCTTTCAACAACAATAAGATCGCGTTGCGTGATGGCCTGAAACACTAGCCGCCCGAGACCAGGCAAAAAGAAAACGTTTTCGATAATAATTGCACCGGCGAGCAGGAATGAAAATTGAAGGCCAATGATCGTCAAAACTGGGATCATTGCGTTGCGCAGCGCGTGGCGCCACAACACTTGCCGACGTGTTAGCCCCTTGGCGCGGGCTGTGCGCATGTAGTCTTCTGAAAGTGTGTCCAACAACGATGATCGCATCACGCGGGACAAGATCGAAGCCTGCGGCAAAGCCAACGCAATCGCAGGCAAGGTCAGGGCTTTCATCGCTAGGAAAATGCCTGCATCCCAGCCCGGGAACCCACCGGCTGAAAACCAACGTAGATTGATGGCAAACAGAATGACCATCAGGATCGCAAACCAGAAATTGGGTATTGCGACGCCTAACTGCGTCGCACCCATTACGGTAATGTCAGTGACTGATCCTCTGCGGGCCGCCGCCAAAATCCCAACCGGGAACGCGACAACAACCGTAAGCATCAATGCATACAATGCCAGCGGCAGCGACACCTGCAACCTGTCCGACACAATGTCAGACACCGGTGTACGGTAGGTGTAGGACGTGCCCATGTCGCCACCAAGGAGACCACCAACCCAACCTAGATACCGTTGAGCCAGCGATTGATCGAGCCCCAGTTCCACCCGCAGGGCCTGAATGGTGTCAGGCTGCGCATTAATGCCCAACATGAAACTAGCTGGATCACCAGGAACAATTTCAATGCAGGCAAAGATGACCAGGCTCGCCACGATCAGTGAGAGGCACAGCGAACCTAGTCGTTTCGTTACATACGTGAGCATTTAGACGCAGATCACTCGGACCAAGAAACCGCAGTCAGGTCAATGGCCTGCGTTGGCGCGTCTTCCCAAATGCCAGTGAGTTTGGCATTTACGACAGAGGTCAGGGCCAGCTGGAACAGGTAGCCATTCACGTAATCCTCAGAGATGATGGTTTGCGCCTGCCTCAACAATTCAGAGCGTGTTGCAGGATCATTTTCAACACCCAATGCTTCGATCAGATCTTGAAATTCCGCGTTGTCATACTGAAAATAGTATTCTGGACGCGCATAGATTCCAATATCCATCGGTTCTGTATGGCTTACGATGGTTAGGCCAAAGTCATACCCACGGAACGCCTGCTCCAACCACTGTGCCCATTCGAGGTTTGAAATTTCCGTCTCGATGCCAATCTCGCGCAACTGGGCTGCGATGATCTCACCGCCACGGCGTGCATATGAGGGCGGTGGCAATTTCAACGTCGTCGTGAAACCATCTGGATAACCTGCCTCAGCCAACAGCGCCTTGGCCGCTTCCGGATCAAACGGCGCGTTGCCAGTCAGATCAACGTAGTCTGGGTTATGCGGCGCAAAGTGCGTTCCGATTGGCGTGCCGTAGCCAAACATTGCGCCATCGATGATTGCCTGACGGTCAATCGCCATGGACACGGCTCTGCGTACACGGACGTCATCGAATGGCTCCAATTTGTTGTTGATCGCAAGTATGGTTTCACCCTCGGTGTTGCCTGACAAAACGGTAAAGCGAGGATCAGCTTCGAATTGGGCCAGGTTCTCTGGTGCTGGATAGCTGTAGAATGCGTCAACATCTTCGGCCATCACGGCCGCAAATGCAGCGGTCGGTTCTGAAATGTACTTAAACGTTGCGCTTTCCAGTGCGGCAGGTGTTCCCCAATAGCTATCGTTGCGGACCAAAGAGATGCTGTCGCCCTGACGCCATTCTGAGAACTTGAACGCGCCTGTTCCCACCGGGTTGTTTTTGATGTCTGCAATGCTTTCTGGCGCAACGATCACAGCATCGCCCCAAGCCATATTGAATAAGAAGTTACCCTGTGGCGCGGAAAGCGTGACCTTCACCGTGGTCGCGTCAACGGCTTCTACGCTTTCGATACCATTAAACAGTGCTTTTTGGGCATTGGTGGAATCCTCTGCGCGTGCACGGTCCAATGAGAAGACGACGTCGCTCGCTTCGAATGATGTTCCATCATGGAACGTAACGCCGCTATGCAGCTTAAAGGTGTAGACTGTGCCATCTTCAGAAATGTCCCAGCTTTTCGCCAGACCTGGAAGAACAGCGCCATCTGACCCGAAGCGTGTCAGCCCTTCGAAGATGTTTGAGTAGACCACTTGGTCAATAGCGCCTGCAGCAGCAGATGTTGGATCCAGATGCGGTGGTTCAAGCTGTAGACCAATGGTTACATCTGTTTTCGCCGCATAGGCTGACGTTGCGATGAGCAGCGCAGCGCTTGATAGCAAGATTGATTTCATTGTTTGGTTCCCCGTCATGTTTTTCCTGGCCTACGTTTTAGCGGCCTTCGTTAAATTTCTTGGCCTAAGCGCTTATGCTCAGCAGAGCTGTCTTAAGGCTCATCTCAGTGTACTTTTTTCAACTACTGTGGCAATACCGTAGCTCTACGGTATCATCCTGCAATGGAAAACTTGACCCAACTTGCATTTGACTCCGGGCCTACTGTCGTCGTTTTGACCAAAAACAGGATCATTCGGGGTGCTGTCAGAAAAATAAGACCACGCATCAAATTGTAGGCATAACATAAATCTACGTGTTCAACAATTGGCGCCACTTTGGTGGAGCGACAAGGTTAAGCTTGAAATTGAGGCGTGATTAGCAGACAGATCTATGTCTGTATCGTAATCCTAACCTCTAACTGGAACGCCATTTGGACTGGACTTTCGTTTTGCCGTAAGCCTACGTCTGATGCTGTCAGGCACGTACTCAAGCAAGTTCATGATGACAGTTCCTTCTCAGGACAATGGCATACGGCGTTCGGCCATAGTTACAAACCAACTGCAGCCAACCGGGATTACATCGTCGTTAAATTCATAAGATGGATTATGGAGATCAGCGCTGTCTCCGTTTCCAACGAATAAATATGCTCCAGGCCGCTCAAGTAACATTTCAGAAAAATCCTCTCCACCCATCGATGGTTCAAAATTGCGGTGTGCTACCCCACAAACAGACAGAGCTATTTCCGCCGCAAAATCCGCTTGGCGCTCATGATTTACCAATGGTGGCGGACCAGACATGTGAGTTACCTCTGCCACAGCACCGTAACCATCTGCTGTAGACTTTGTCAGAGCATCTATCCGAGCGCGTACGAAGCTCTGAACATCTTTCTCAAAGGTTCTTACAGTGCCACGTAAACGAACTGTGTTGGGTATAACATTATATGTATCAGTTTCGGTACGAAAACCGCAAACAGATACCACGATATTTTCCAAAGGATTAATATTGCGAGATGCAATCGACTGAAGCGCAACCACGATCTGTGCCGCTACTAATGTGCTGTCCACACTTTTATGCGGCATTGCGCCATGCCCACCTTTTCCATGTACAATTATTTCAAATTTATCAGGACAGGCCATTTGCGGACCTGTACGCACAGCAAATTCACCAATAGGAAGTCCCGGCATATTATGCATTCCATAAATTTCTTCGACGTTCCACTTATCCATTAGTCCAGCATCAATCATTGCACGAGCGCCACCACCACCCTCCTCCGCAGGCTGGAATGCTAGCACAATCTTACCGTCGAAATTGCGGGTTTCTGCCAAATATTTTGCAGCGCCTAGCAGCATAGAGGTATGCCCGTCATGACCACAGGCATGCATTTTTCCCGGTATGGTTGACGCGTGTGGCAAATCATTGACTTCTTGAATGGGCAAGGCATCCATATCAGCGCGAAATCCTATGGAACGCCCAGAAGTATTATTTTGACCATGGATTACTCCAACTACACCCGTTCCACCAAAACCGGTCACTATTTCATCAACTCCAAATTCTTTGAGTTTGGAGGCAACGAAAGCTGCCGTACGATACTCTTCAAAGCGTAGCTCTGGATGCGCATGCAGATCACGGCGCCAAGTCGATATTTCCTCAAACATTTCGGAAAAGCGATTTAAAATTGCCACCATTTTCTCCATCGGCCCAACAATAAAAATCAGTTCAGCTGCCATCTAAGGTAACAGCAAACTAAGTTTGTGAAAGAGCAAAACTACAACCCTTGCCTTTTGCTATAATAATTGTGCAAGAATATGATAAAAAAAGGGTGCTGTCAGACGAATGAGAACTCGCATCGAAGTATTGGCGCTGCCTGAATCTATGCGCTCAATAATTGGCGCCACTAAACGAGCGTAGCGGCGTGATTGAGGTGAATTGCGAGGGTTTTTCATCCCTAAACGCCATAGACCAAGGTTATTCGCTTTAACGAAGCTAAAGTGGAAAACGAACACCAAGGGCCACAGCCAAGCGGATGATCTCAGGGCTCGATCTAAAGTACCTGAATGGGGAGTGTTTTGTCATACGGCGAGGCTACGAAACCGCCCGCCCCGTCTCAAGTTAGTTTTATCTGACAGTACCACACAAACTTATCACAGGACACGACTTCGCGTGCAAAAGTATTGCTATAATGTTTCCCCTGAGTTTCCCCAGCAGGCACCATTGCTAGCTGATTATATGTAAGTTATTGATTTAATGGTGCCCCCACACGGCAAAATTAATTATAATAAAGTATTTATTATCAATAAGTTGAATTAAGACACATTTCAAAAAGCGGTCCCGAAAGCGGTCCTCTTAGATCGGAGGTGCACCAAGTGTTTCACGCATCAATTTCAAGCTAAACCGTGCCGCTGCTCTCGCTGAGTGGCGTCAATTATTGAGCGCATAGATTTAGGCCGGGCTAGCAATCTGATGCTTGTTCTTATTAGTTTGACAGAACCTGCGCTAGCAATCTGATGCGAGTTCTCATTAAGGTGACAGCTGCTTCATATCAGTTTCATGTTCTCTTCCAAAAAATAAGACAGCTTTAATTAATCGACTTTCATCTGGGGTGTTTACGAGGGTTGATCGATTTTCCGAATGAACTCATTCCCAAACAGCGCTACTTATGGCGACAACTTATACATTAGCATTCTAACATCGCTCAGGTTTCGCTTGTTTAAGCGCGACTGTGCGCGGGCGGCTAAAGCTGTTTTACAGCGAAAACGATCCATCCATATTGTTTGACCTTGACGCTGATCCTGATGAACTTACTAATCTTTCAGATAACCCAAACTACGCGCAAGCCATGGAGGAAATGTTAGCAGAGGCTCGCGACGCGTGGAACATAACAACGTTGAAGACACAGATTGTCAAGGATCAAGACCGCCGCCGTTTGATTTATCGTAGTCATAAAATCGGGCAACCCCCAGTTTGGGATTTTCAGCCACATACAGACGCATCTAAACAATACGTCCGTGCTGGAAGATGGACTACAGAGGTCGAAGCAGGCGCCCATTTAGATCTCCAAAAAGCTAGCGAGTAAATATGGCAAAAATTTCGCTATTTGTTGTCCTCCGTCTCCTGAACATAACGTCGTATCAATTCAGAGGGCGCGTTCCAAAGCACTCCAGCCGGATCGCAAAGTTTGGCTGATTGGATCGGCCTGGGCCATCGGCGCAAAACTGGTAGTCCCGCTGTGGGGTCAGGGCAAGCTCAGCTTGACCATGCGCCCGCCATCCACCGTATAGACCTGCCCGGTGACAAAACCACTCTCCTCGGCCGCCAGGAAGGCGACAAGGGCGGCGACCTCGTCCGGTTTTCCGGTGCGGGCAACCGGGTGGATTTTGCCGATGTCCCTGCGAAAGAGATCAGGATCGGGCATCGCGTCAGTGAACTCCAAATTCAGATCTGTATCAATCCAACCGGGTGCCACCGCGTTACAGCGAATGCCTTCATGACCATGATCCACAGCGACTGCGCGCGTCAAGCCGTGCAACCCTGCTTTGGAGGCGCAATAGGCTGCATGGCCGGGGTTGCTGCCCAACCCTTCGATGGAGCCGGTGTTGACGATGCTGCCACGGGTTTGCCGCAGATGCGGAAGTGCTGCCTTGATCATCAGGAAAGGCGCGGTCAGGTTGACGGTCAGGGTGCGCTGCCAATCCTCGACGCTCATGTCCTCCGCAAGTGCCTCTTGCATCATACCAGCGTTGTTGACCAGAACGTCCAGCTTGCCCGCCCGTCGGGTCACCTCGGCAACCACCTGCGCAGGGCTGGCAGGGTCGGTGAAATCGGCAGGGATCGCATCGAATTCATTATCCGCGCCACGCTGCGCAGTAAAAACCCGCGCGCCTTCTGCCGCCAACCGCATAGCAATGGCGCGGCCTATGCCCGATCGCCCGCCGGTGATCAGTGCCACTTTACCTTCGAACCGGGTCATGCGACGGGCTTTCCACCATTCACCTCAACCAGCGCGCCGCACATGTAGCGCGCTGCGTCCGAGGCCAGGAACAACACCACGTCCGCAATGTCTTCGGGTTCGGCAATCCGACCTAACGGCACGGATCTTCCCAGTTCTTCAACCGCCTTGTCCGGATCAAATCCGCGCTTGGCAAAGCCCGAACGCAGCATTGGCGTGTTCACCTCGTTCGGACAGACAGCGTTAATACGGATACCCTGATGGGCATGATCCATCCCCATGCATTGGGTCAACGAGGCAATCGCCGCTTTAGTCATGCAATAGATTGCATGGTTCGGTCCCGGTGACTTGCCACCCCAACAGGACGCAGTATTGACGATGGTGCCTCCGCCGGTTTCTGCCATCAGCGGTATCGCTGCGCGGCAGATCCTGAACGGGGCCTCGACATTCACCCCCATCGACAGGTCCCAGTCCGCATCCGACGTTTCGGTCACCGGACCGCGCGTGATGACACCGGCATTGTTGATGACAATGTCTAGCCCGCCCAAAGCCACAGAGGCCGCCGCGGCCAACCCGTCGCAATAGAGTCCGTCCAGCAGATCGCCGGGCAGATGCGCTTCGGCTGCGATTCCTTCAGTCACGCGGTCTGCCACCACCACTTTGGCACCCTGGGCGCGCAGCTTTTCAACGATCGAGGTTCCGATACCTCCCGCTGCACCTGTGACCAGTGCGTGTTTTCCTTTAAACATGTTCTATTCCTCCCAACTGGCGACGGGCGCACCCAGAAGCTCTAAGTTCATAGTGACGCCCAATCCGGGCTTGTTGGGGGGCAGCACACCGCCATTCTCGATTGGCGCGTTAAAGCTGCCAGTCTCAACCGTGACCATGTCACGCGGGTCAAGCACGCAACGCAGCATCCGTTCAGGCACAGTGGCCCCCATGTGGAAGATCGACGCGGCTGATAGAACAGAGCCCACTGTATCCTGCACTGAGATCGTCAGCCCTGCTGCCAGGCAGATGTCGCGGTGACGGCGGGCATGGGTCAGCCCCCCGGCTTTGGAGATCTTCAGCCCGATCCCGTCTGCCACATCCAACGCCACCAGCTTGGCAATATCGCCATCCTCTTGTGCAAGCTCATCCAAAATGATCGGCACGTTGCAGCGCTGCCGCAGCGATATCGTCTCGCGCCACGTCGCACAGGGTGCTTCCAGCACAAAATCCAGACCTTCAGGCAGCGCGCGCAGCATGCGCAGCGCGGTTTCCGGGATCAGCCCGCCATTGGCATCCACAAGAAAAAACTCGCCGGGCTGTCGATCCGCCAAGGATGCTGCTATGCGTTCGGCATCCAGCGCCGGACCCCCTTCGCTGTCAAGCGCCCCGACCTTGACCGAATGCCCCATATAGCCCATCTCACGATGCTTTGCCACGCGGGCTCGCATGTCTTCGGGGGTGCCAGCATAGATCGAGCTGATGACGGGAAGACGTTTTCCAGTTGCCCCTCCAAGTAGAGTGTAGACTGGCAGGTCCACCGATTTGCCAAACAGATCCCAGCAAGCAACGTCGATGGCATTCTTGGCGTGATTGTGACCCAGAAGGGCTTCGTCCATTGCATCGTTGATCCGGTCCACATCACGCGGATACCGGCCGATCAAATGCGGGGCGATCTCTTCGATCCCTGCCCGCGCACCGCGCGCATGTGCGGCGATATAGTTGGGACCGAACGGGGTGCTTTCGCCCCAACCTTCGGTGCCATCATCTACGGTTAGACGGACGATGACGCTGTCAAATCCGGTATAGACCCGGCCACCCGACAGTTCATATTCCCCACCTGAATAAGGCAGGTGCAGTTCAAACAAGTCGATTTTCTTGATCTTCATGATTCACTCCTGCGGCGGGATCAGCACAAGTTGACCTGTGTGTTTCTTGGCCAGAAAATCCTCCTGTGCGCGACTGATGTCAGCCAGTGGGTAGGTGGCGGCGACCAGAGGGCGGATCTCTCCAGCCTCGATGTATTTCACCAGGTTTTCAAACACGATGTCTTCTTGGAATGTGCAGCCGTAGAGCGTCAGATCCTTCAGGTAGAGCGTGCGGGTGTCGATTTCGCAGATCGGACCAGCGATAGCTCCAGCGGTCGCATACCGCCCGCCTCGGCGCAAGACGTCCAGCAGGCTGGGAAATTGCGGACCAGCGACCAGATCGAGCACCACGTCGATTGACGCCGACCCAAGTTCGGCCACCAAATCTGCATCCCGATCCAATGTGCGGTCAGCTCCCAGAGCTTTTACGGCTTCGGCTTTGGCAGGCGCGCAGAGGGCTATCACCGTAGCACCTCGTCGTTTGGCAAGTTGGACAGCCGCTGAACCCACGCCGCCAGACGCTCCGGTAATCAGGACCGTTTCAGCGCCCAGATTTGCGCGATGGATCATGCCTTCGGCTGTGGAATAGGCACAAGGGGTCGCCGCCAGTTCCGCGTCATCCCAGTCGCAGGTCACAGCATATGTCTCTTGAGACGGGGCCTTGCAATATTGCGCAAAGCCGCCGTTGCATTCGCTGCCGATGGTCCAGCACTCATAGGGGCGATAGTCGACATAGGTGCGCAACATATTGCGGACGATGACCCGTTCACCGATGCGGCTCTCATTCACACCTGTCCCCACAGCGACAATGTGACCGCAGACATCCGCACCCTGAATGCGCGGAAAGCACAGCGGCACGCCGGACCAGCTGGCGTCATCGTCATCCACCGTGTCAAAGCCCTCAGCCCCGCCAGTTTGGGTGTCGGCCGTAACAGCCTTGGAGTACCAGCCAATACGTGTGTTGATATCGGTGTTGTTCACCCCCGCGGCAGCGACGCGGATCAGCACTTCGCCGGCACCGGGGCGCGGGGTGGGCACGTCGTTGCGATAATCAAGCCTGTCGATCCCACCGTGACCAGTCAGCAGAACAGCGGTCATGGCTTCGGGAAGCTCGGTTTCTGTGATCATGATTACCCTCCGAATGAGGCGACAGCTGCCCCAAATTTCGTTTCATCCGGTGTCACGCCCAGGCCCGGACCTGTGGGGCGTTGGATATGGCCATCGACGATTGCGATCCCGTTCATGTCGTCGTAATGTCCTTCGATATAAGGCGCGGCGAGCCAGACGCCCTCGCACAGCGTGGGCCGCACCGTCGCCCCAATCTGGGTGCAGGCGGCGGCGATGATGTCTCCGCCCCATGCATCATCGCAGGTATGCGGCAGATTGCGCGCCTCGCAGATGTCGCGGAAGGTGCACATGTTCTGCAATCCGCCAATTCGAGTTACTTTCATACCAAACCCATCCACCAGCCCGGTACCTGCCGCCGAAATCACCATATTCAGATCAACGCTGTTTTCATCCATGTAGATGCCATGTGAGACCTGTGGTCGGATTTTTTCGAGGTCCTGATAGGTGTTGCAGGGCTGCTCCATGATAAAGGGAATATCAGGGCATTCGCGGCTGACGCGCAGCGCATCGCGGGTGGTCCAGCCGCGGTTGCCATCCACGGCCAGACGCACGCCAGAGCCATGCAAGACCTCCCAGACTTTTCGGATCGTTTCGATGTCAATTTCGACCGGACGACCGCCAACCTTGATCTGAAGTCGGGGATAACCTTCGTCGCGCTTTTCCTGAGCCAGACGCGCAATGTCATCCGGGGCGCCAACGCCAGTGGCATAATATGAAGGAACGTGATCTGTCTGCGCCCCGCCCATAAGGTCAGCGACGTTGACGCCCAAAGTTTTACCAATAAGATCATGCGCCGCGATGTCCAGCGCCGCCTTGGCATAATTATGCCCATTGAGCAGACTGTTCATCTTACGGTTCAGCGTCACTGGCCACAGGTCGGCCCCAATCAATCCTTCGGCCATTTCCGACAGCGCCGCACGCGCCCCACCAGCATGCGCCTCTGCGTAGGTGGATCCAACAGGACAAGTCTCACCCCAGCCGACGGTGCCGTCCTCGCCCACCAGTTTGACCAGCGTGGTATCAAGCGCCCACACTTCGGCATTGGCCATGGTATAGGGGCCATTTTTAACCGGCAAGTCGTGGGCGTAGATGTGAATTTCGCGAACCTTCATGGTCACCTCTCGTGGTTACGTGTGATCTTTCAAAGAATACAGATGCGCACCATTCTTGTATAGGGCGCTGAACTTACTGCTTTGGCTCCGTCTTTTGCGACATAGGAGCGCTGAGAAGGGTTTTCCACTGATCAGGTTCGCGATGCGCCAGGATTCCACGGCTCTGGCAAAGGCCAGTGTTTATCCTTGATCATCACATAGCGTCGGCGTCCACAATCTGTGCGATACACAATTCATTTGGTGTTGTCAGACAAAGTCTAACAGGTATCAAAGCACCACGATTACACAAATCTATGAAACGCAGATTTGAAACCACTCTGTGAGAGCAGTTGTACGTTTTTGCTTGAAGGATTGCCTGCTTTCTAGATGTCTTTCATGATTGAAGTGGTTATAGATTTGACTGTGATAACTAACAAATTTCTGAAGTGCCGCAACCGTCTTGAAACGCTGCATCGCTCGTTCTTGTCGTCGAAATGGCAGATGTGAATTTTCACACCGATTGTTTGCCCGGCCGCCACATAATTGCTTGTCAGCAATTCCAATCTCACGAAGTGCCGCGCCATAGGACGCCAGCTTGTCTGTCGTGATGATCTTGGGTGATCCGTATTTTCGCATTGTTTTTATCAGGAACTTCTTCGCTGCAGCCTTGTTGCGTCGCTTTGTTACATAGCATTCCAGAACCTCACCTTCGTGATCAACGGCGCGCCAAAGGTAAAAGCGTTCTCCATTTATTTTCACAAAGACTTCATCCAGGTGCCATTGCCAGTTCGAATGTTGCCCTGCCCTATTCTTACGGATTTCTCGCGCGAACTTTGACCCAAAACGTTCAACCCAAAACCGAACTGTTTCGTGACAGATATCGACGCCGCGTTCATGCAAGATGTCTTCCACCTGACGAAAACTCAATGGATAACGTATGTAATACATCACTGCCAATCGGATGATTTCAGGTGAAGTCTTGAAGTACTTAAATGGGTTTTTTAATGTCATTCATAAAAGTTAGGTACCAACCAATGGGACGTCAAGTTGGTCTGACAACACCATCGACACTGACCTTTTTGTAGACAATCCGGCTCATCGCAAACTTCCCAGAAGTCGATATAGTATCAAAGCTTAATTCCTGTGCCTACCAACGAAACAATTAATCCATTTTTTTTGAAATCACCGAGTACTACATAATCCACACTAAGGCCAATGATAGCATTGGCATCCAGCCTAATTGCCTTAGCCTTAAGCTCTAGCATGGCAATTTCGATTGCTTGTTGAAGAAAATCGGTTTTTTTTTCTTGTTTTTTTAACAAAAAATTCAATAACCGCTTTATTAATGGAGCCGATTTAAATTCATAGTGAAAATCAGTTGTTACCACCCCACAGCGTGCCTTTATTCTTATATTTATGGTGCTTTCCGTTGTAACTAACATGTCCTGAAATTTGTTAAACACATTTTCAGTGGATCGTTGAATTGTGGAAACGCCTGGATCTTTGGCGGTGATTATTTTAGTTTGCACTCGATGCTTTACATGGCACGTGATGCACAGGCCATTGTACTGCGAAGCAGCCTGACTTTCAGCATAACCCATTGAAATAGAGCACTCACGACATTTTGCCAAATTATTTATCCCCTAGCTGGCATTGAAGGATGTAGACTTTTGTAAATAAGCTTCATGTGTTTAACAAAAGGCTTCATCCCATAGAATTAGTATAAATCTATCGGGTCATTTTTTCTATCATATCAGAGTTAGTTTGCATCATCCTTGCTGATCCATTAAATTGTTGTTGCGCACGGATCATGTTTGTCATTTCCGTCGTGATATCAACATTAGAACCTTCAACATAGCCCGTCTCTAAATTACCAAAACCTGATGAATTTGGAATACCAACAAAAAATTTCCCTGCGAGAGCCGAAGGCAAATACTTACCATCACCTAACTGTTTCAAACTGTTTGGATTTGAAAAGATAGAAAGTGGAATGGTTCCAACGACCGTATCGTCACCCCGTCCAAATGCAGCTAGAATATTGCCATTGCTTTCAATTCTAATACTTGAAAGCGGCTCCTCGTTTTCTTCAATCGGAACCTGAATTTTTTCTAGTGCAGCCGCATCCAATTCTTCCAGATCTGCAGTGACACCGCCTACAGCAGGCAAGCCCAGAACAAAATCTCCATCTTGTGAGACTAAGAATCCTTCAGAATCAAGAGAAAAGGCTCCGTTTCGTGTTAACTGAAAACCTAATTCACCTTCTGCTAGCTCAACGTCTGCATCTGCAGGGCGCTCAGTCATAAAATATCCGTTACCCACAATCGCGGTATCTAACGCACCGCCCATTTCGATTAAGGCACCTTGTGCATCACTACGCCTTGTATGTTCAGCATTTGCACCATTACCAACAAGCGCTCTCTCGACGCCCCCTACAGTTCTACCAATGTAGAATTCGGAAAACGAAACAGAACTTTTTTTGTACCCTATAGAATTTGAATTGGAAATATTATTTGAAATCATTGACAGCTCCTGCATTGCAGTATCCATGCCAGACTTAATTATAGAAAACATTACTGAAGCTCCTCTTTTGCTAATTATCAGCAATTTTTATGCCAGAGTTATTTAAAATATTAGGCTCTTCAATTACGATACAAATGTATGAAGGACTATCCCATGAAATCGAACAAATTCTTACTACTTAGTCGAGAAAATGTTGCTTGCGCAGCCTCTTTGTTTGTCAACAATTCCTGAAGGTTTGTAAGTAACTCTGCCATATCTGCATCTTCAATCTTTGAAATATCTTCATTTAAATCAATGAGAGTGTTTTGCGTGCTATCTACAAAGTTTTGAGCTGTACTGAAAGCCACACCCAACTCAGTACTTTTTGATATGAAATGTTCAAAAACATTATGCAGTTTATTTTCAATGGCCAAATTAGATAGTGAATGTGGCAAAATGATTTCATCACTTACATTTGAGCCAACTGTCTTTTGTACCCCAATCGATTGATCTGTTGTATTGGGCAAATCGGTAACAAAATTTGAAATTTTTAGGTCGATACCATTTCCAGAAAGTCTGATTTTATTAGCTGAAGATACCACTGCAGTTATACCTGAGGCAGAAGTATGTTCGTTTATAGCAGCAGCTAGCCCGTTAAAATCGTTTCCATAAACATGAGCTTCAATATTATAAATTGCGCCATTAGATGAAAGATCAAATTTATATTCGTTCATTTGTCCTGAAGCAGGAAGTACTACGTCCACAGCTGTTCCGTTTGACAGCAAATTTGAAGATACTCCTGATGAAATGTTATGATCTAGGCTTCTAGAAAATTCATCAAGAGCCTCAAATATAGAAAATTTTTCACTACCTGTACCTGCTGAAAGAAAAACTTCTGTACCAGAAAAGTTCTGTCTCAAATGGCTATTACGCGAAACTTGCAAAGTTTTGTTCACAGCCGAACCTACGTAGTTAACTTCACCTAAATTATTAACCTCAAAAGGCTTATCTACCACTGATGTGCCAGAAAAATACCCGTTTCCAAGAGCATCTTTTCCATTTGCAATACTCAGCATTTCTTCTTTGATACTAGAAATTTCAATTTGGAACAATTTTCTTTCTTCAGAAGTCAGAAAACCATTTGAACTCTCAACATGCATTTCTTTCAAACGCACCGAAGCATTCTGCAATCGTTCAAAACTTATATTAATTCTCTCAAGATCAGAAACTATCTGTTCGGCATTACTCTTGAACTGAGTGATCTCGAGTTTGTGTTCTTCCGATGCATTTAAGAGCGATATGTCTTGAATATCATGCTTTAATGATAAAGATTTTTTTCCCGTACTTACCTGAACTTGAAGATCACTAACCTCATTATTCAAGCGTGAAAAAAGATCTATATTTTTTTGATAAAATCCAGAAGTAGATATCGTCATATTATTCAACTCCCACTACATTGATCGCAATAAGGTGTCTAGTAATTCACGAGCTGTAGTTAGCACCCGAGCGAGCGCCTGATAGGCCTGCTGTTGCTCCATTAGGCGTGCAGCTTCAGTATCGAGGTCAACACCTGTGAATTCATTTTTAATATCCACGGCCAATTGATAAGCTACTTCGTTACTCTCTAACGTTTGTTGATTAGCCTGAATTTCTGCTCCTGTGCTAGACACAATGTTACCAAAAATTTCTGCATATCCACCAACACCGCTTTGCCTATCCTTTAACGACGTGTCTAACATATTATTTAGATTGCTCGCATCGTCGACATTCGTTGACACTAAGACCTTATAAACGTCACCACCCGCTACAGCACCATCAAAGTCCAGTGACAGCCCCTGAAACGTTGTGCTATTATCGCTGGCAATTGAGCGCGTCCCAACAATATGCCCGGATTGAAAATCATAAATATCGATACTTGTTGGATCCGCTGTGTTAACCTCGATCGAATATTCTCTTGTCTCGCTTGCCGTTGCAGTCTTCACTTCTCCAATAGCCAATGGATTGCGAGTGCCACTTGAAATAAAAATTAAATCTTCACCACGCATTCCATCAATTGACAAAACTTCACTGGCCAAAGAATTTACTGCCACATTAGACGTAACCCTTTGATCTCCAACATTTGAAATTCTCAAGCCTTCATTAGAAGCTATGAGCTGTGCCGATATCGTAGAAATGCCATAATTCTTGGAGACTGCATTAGATTTTATTCTTATATTCTTATCCCTGGCAGGATCGTCATTTACCACCACTTTTACACGAATTTGTGTTGCTACATTTGGGTTCACTTCCGTGGAAAAAGACATCCAGGATGGTAGAGAACCAGACGTTAAGGCTACGGTATTGTTCGTCGTATCAAAGGAGAAATCATATTCTGTGTCCCCAATCATCACGGAACCGATGTCATTGTTACTGGCAATAGTTTGCTCAAAATACTTAGAATATATTTCAGTTTTGGATGTATTTGAAATGTGAAAATCAGCGGCCGTTTGGCTGGTATTGGAAGACGAATAGGTGATCCCATGCCCACTGACAACACCATTATTAGCCGTTGCAGTTAGACGGATTCCAGAGCCATCCAATTCAAAATTCATTGTTAAACGATCTGCTTCAGGCCCAGTCACAACAAATTTTGAACTCGAAATGAGCTCCGAAAGGCCTGCTGAACCGGAATAAATGTTAGCGCCGACAATAACATTAGTACCTTGGACTTGGACGTCGTCATCTATGTTTAATGTGGCGGTATATGTTTGCTCACCTATAGAAAACTGAATCTGCGATCCATCGCTGGGAAACCCATCAGTTAAGTCAAACGTGTCACCATAAAATACGGTAGATGTAGCCATATTTCGAAAATTTGAGGCCAGTTTACTAGAGATTACACCGGTAGAAAATTCATCAGCTTTCTGAGGCAAAAAACTACTTTGTAAATTTCCAGAAACTGGGTCAGATAAAGTTAAGCTGTATTTTGATGCGGAAGATACAACATTAATATTACTTGCATCTGCATACCCACTGTCCAATTTATAATTTGCGTAAAAACTAATATCAGTATGGTCATTTTCGATGTCAAAACTTTTACTGGCAAACCCCATATCAAAGGCTGAATTAGTGCTGTTTAAATTGTTACCATTGTAGCTAGCCGTGAAGTCAGAGGTGCTTTTCATCTGCACATTTCCACCGATGACCAGGTGCTGCCCATCAGAAAGTGTCTTGGAATTTGTTAGCATTCTATCACCAAATCGATCTAACTGATTTACTGAAATCCCAACACCGCTGCCTAAATTTAAAGTTTTCAATGCGATATCGCCAGCGTCAACATGCTCTAAGATAACGCCAGAATTTCCACTCGAATAGGCTTTCACCCCAGTCGTGTCTGAAAACGAGTTGATTTGACTTATTAAGCCAGCATGTGAACCATTTGATACGGTTGTACTAATTTGCACTGTAGATAGGTTGTTTCCAACCAACTCAAATTCCACTAGGCCATTTGCAATTCCGGATAATTCAACCAAATTGGAAGCAGTGGCACTTATTCCCAAACTGCTAAGACCCGTTGATAGGTTTTCAGCAATTTGCCCCGCCATCATACCGCTTTCAAAGGTAACGCTGGCACTTCGGCCGCTAGCGGTTGTTACCGAAACAGGACCAGCCAGTTGTGTTCGATTTGTTGGAAAGGCATTAGAGGCATATACGGCAACGTTATTATTAATACTGTCAGGAAAACCTGCGCCAGATAAAGAAATGACATCTAGACCTTCAGTTGTCTTTCTAGTGACATTAGCACCCGAAAAGCCTGCATTCGATGATGTTGGCAAATAATTCGCTCTATAAATTGCGTCGCTTGAAAATCCATTTTCTTGTGTCAGGTAATTGGTTACTTCATCCTGGCTTAATGTCTTTCCGGAAATTTGTATGCCTTCTTTGGTAAATATGCTCAAGTCAGACAGGCCCGTATCCTCGCTGGCCAAGATACCAGAAACTCCACCTAACGAACCAGATTCTAAGGTCGGAAAATTAGAGTTTGATGCCTGCGCTGCAGAAGAAATTACAAAACTTGAGCCCGATGCAACTGCATGAAGCCCAAGGTCCCTGAACGAATTTAAAGAAGTATTCGAGACTATCGCCCCATTATTTAAAATTTCGGCCAGATCATTCGTTGTGTCTAAGTCATCAAATACAGACGAAATGTTAAAAGTGTAATTAGTTGAATTGAGGGTTATGCTTAATTGGTCAGACGAGCTCAATTGAGTTATATCAGTAAAAATCCGTAAACTTGCCTGTGATTTTAAAATCGAGAGTTCTTCAATAGAGCCGACATTTTCAATTACGCCCAAAACACCCAAAGAGTTAAAACTTACTGGATTCGCTGCATTTCGTGTTT
>Ga0181597_10001858_pt1 | contig 23419 bp, 17 predicted proteins | sample 041ome_5_FD_148647 | JGI IMG/M metagenome (GOLD analysis project Ga0181597, IMG submission 148647) | Coastal salt marsh microbial communities from the Groves Creek Marsh, Skidaway Island, Georgia - 041403US metaG (spades assembly) | ecosystem: Environmental > Aquatic > Marine > Intertidal zone...
TCAATCGGCTTAACCGCATGGCCTGAACCGCCGTGTACGGAACCGTACGCACGGTGGTGTGGGAGGACGGCGGCCGTGAGGCCGCCTCCTACCCGATCCGGGGGCTTAGAAGTCGCCCCACAACTGTTGCGCCACACTCAGCGCCACCACCGGCGCGGTTTCGGTGCGCAGCACCCGCGGGCCGAGGCGCGCGGCATGAAAGCTGTGATGCTTGGCCAGTGCCACTTCGTTGTCGCTGAGGCCGCCTTCCGGGCCGATCAGGAACGCCAAGGACTGAGGCTGTGGGTGGCTGGCCCAAGGTTCGGCGACCGGGTGCAGCACCAGCTTCAACTCGGCGCGGGTCTGCACCAGCCATTCGTTGAGGCTGATCGGCGGGTGAATGATCGGCAGCACCGAGCGACCGCATTGTTCGCAGGCGCTGATTGCCACTTGTCGCCAGTGGGCCATGCGTTTGTCGGCGCGTTCGTCCTTGAGGCGCACTTCACAGCGCTCGCTGACGATCAGGCTGATTTCATTGGCGCCCAGCTCGGTGGCCTTCTGGATCGCCCAGTCCATCCGCTCGCCGCGCGATAAGCCCTGGCCGAGGTGAATACGCAGGGGTGATTCGGCCTGGCCGGTGAATGCCTCGCGCAACTCGACGCGCACATTCTTTTTACCAACCTCAATCAGTTCGCCCAGGTACTCCTGGCCACTGCCGTCGAACAATTGCACCGTATCGCCGACGGCGTGACGCAGCACACGCCCGATATAGTGGGCCTGGGCTTCTGGCAGGTCGTGCTGGCCGAGGGAGAGGGGGGCGTCGATAAAGAATCGGGATAGGCGCATAAGACGTGAACCTAGAGTAAAGGCGCGAATTCTAGCCGCAGGGCGCGTGGTGCGCATGGATATCCGTAGGGTGGATGACAAGCGCGACATCCACCCCGCTGCTGTATTTAGCCCGGATCGCGAAAGCCCGGATAGTTGGCGTTGCCCATTGCCACGCTGACCGAGTTACGGGTGGCGATATCGATGCCTTCACTGGCTACTTCCGCGAGGAAGTCGATCTGCTCAGGGGTAATCACATAAGGCGGCAGGAAGTACACCACGCTGCCCAGCGGGCGCAGCAGCGCGCCGCGCTTGAGGGCGTGCTGGAATACTTTGAGGCCACGGCGTTCCTGCCAGGGGTAAGCGGTTTTACTGGCTTTGTCCTGGACCATCTCGATGGCCAGCGCCATGCCGGTTTGGCGAACCTCGGCGACATGCGGGTGGTCGACCAGGTGTGCGGTGGCGCTGGCCATCCGCGCGGCCAAGGCTTTGTTGGCTTCGATTACATTGTCCTGCTCGAAGATGTCCAGGGTTGCCAGAGCCGCCGCGCAGGCCAGCGGGTTACCGGTGTAACTGTGTGAATGCAGGAAGGCGCGCAGGGTCGAATAGTCGTCATAGAACGCTTCATACACCTCGTTGGTGGTCAGGCAGGCTGCCATGGGTAGATAGCCGCCGGTGAGGGCTTTCGACAGGCAGAGGAAATCCGGACGGATACCGGCCTGTTCACAGGCGAACATCGTGCCGGTGCGGCCAAAGCCCACGGCGATCTCGTCATGGATCAGGTGCACGCCGTAGCGGTCGCAGGCCTCGCGCAGCAGCTTGAGGTAGATCGGGTGGTACATGCGCATACCGCCGGCGCCCTGGATCAGTGGCTCGACGATTACCGCCGCGACTTCATGGCCGTGCTCGGCCAGGGTCTGCTCCATATGGGCGAACATGGTGCGCGAGTGTTCTTCCCAGCTGACGCCCTCGGGGCGGTGGTAGCAGTCCGGGCTGGGCACCTTGATAGTGTCCAGCAGTAAAGTTTTATAGATGTCAGTGAACAGCGCGACATCGCCGACCGACATCGCCGCGATGGTTTCGCCGTGGTAGCTGTTGCTCAGGGTGACAAAGCGCTTTTTCGCCGGTTTACCGACGTTGAGCCAGTAGTGAAAGCTCATCTTCAACGCGACTTCGATGCAGGATGAGCCGTTGTCGGCATAGAACACCCGGTCGAGCCCCGCCGGGGTCATGTTGACCAAGCGCTCGGAGAGTTCGATCACCGGTTGATGGCTGAAGCCCGCGAGAATCACATGCTCCAGTTGGTCGACCTGATCTTTGATGCGCTGGTTGATGCGCGGGTTGGCATGGCCGAAGACGTTGACCCACCAGGAGCTGACCGCGTCGATATAGCGTTTGCCGTCGAAGTCTTCCAGCCACACGCCTTCACCGCGTTTGATCGGTACCAGGGGCAGCTGCTCGTGATCCTTCATTTGTGTGCAGGGGTGCCACAGCACCTTCAGGTCACGTTGCATCCACTGGTCATTCAGGCTCATCGCGGGTCTCCCATGAAAATCTGCGCCAAGCCTATCAGAAGCACCGTGGACGATGAGCGGCACACGCGTGGCGGTATTCCTCTGGCAGCCCGCCGATTGGCTCTATCATGGCGCCTGCAGAGCGGTCGCGGAACGTTATGGCGCGCCGCTAGACTAATGACTCTGCGTAAGAGACTCGAATGAAGCATCGTATTTCTCGATATTTCAAAGCGAAAAATTCCGCTTTTAGTCGATAGGTTTGTTGCTAGTCTTGCTCGATTCGCGGCCCCGACCTTTATTTTTTGGAACCTTTGCAATGCAATGGCGCAATAGCTCTTCTCACTACGGTCTTGTCAGCATCCTGATGCACTGGCTGGTGGCGCTGGCCGTGTTCGGCCTGTTTGCCTTGGGTTACTGGATGGTCGGGCTGGACTATTACAGTGGCTGGTACAAGACCGCGCCGGACCTGCATAAAAGCATCGGCTTGGTGCTGTTTACTGTGATGCTGGCTCGGGTGCTGTGGCGCGGGTTTAGTCCGCCGCCGGCGAGCTTGCCGGACCATGGTCGGCTGACTCGCCTGGCCAGCAAGTTAGGTCACAGCTTTCTCTACCTGGGGCTGTTTGTGCTGATGATTTCCGGCTACCTGATCTCTACAGCTGACGGACGCGGCATCCCGGTATTCGGCTTGTTTGAAGTGCCGGCCAGCTTGACCAGTATTCCTGACCAGGAAGACGTGGCCGGATTGGTGCATGAGTATCTGGCGTGGGCGCTGGTGATCTTTGCCGGCATTCATGCCCTGGCTGCATTGAAACACCACTTTATTGATCGCGACCGTACGCTGATGCGGATGTTCGGTCGCTAGTTGCGTTTGCTGTTTCCGGGGCTGGACTGGCCCCATCCCACACTCACAAGGAGTATGCCGATGTTGAAAAAAACCCTCGTAGCCCTGGCACTGGGTGGCGCATTGATGGGCGCTGGTCAGGTGATGGCTGCTGATTACGCCATCGACAAACAGGGCCAGCACGCCTTCGTCAATTTCAAGATCAGCCACCTGGGCTACAGCTGGCTCTACGGTACGTTCAAAGACTTCGACGGTAGCTTCAGCTTCGACGCTGCCAAGCCGCAGGACAGCAAGGTCAACGTGACGTTGAACACTACCAGCGTTGACACCAACCATGCCGAGCGCGACAAGCACATCCGCAGCGATGACTTCCTCAACGTCAGCAAGCACCCCACCGCGACCTTTGCCTCGACCTCGGTCAAGTCCACAGGTGAAGGCACTGCCGATATCAGCGGCGACCTGACCCTTAATGGTGTGACCAAGCCGGTGGTGATTGCTGCCAAGTTTATCGGTGAAGGCAAGGACCCATGGGGCGGCTACCGCGCCGGCTTCGAGGGCACTACCACGTTGAAGCTGAAAGACTTTGATATCAGCACAGACCTGGGTCCGGCGTCGGAAAGCCTTGAGCTGATCATTTCGGTTGAAGGCGTGCGCAAGTAACGTCTGTGTACCTGCCGCGCCTCTTCCCTCGGTGCGGTAGGCTTGGCCCGTTGGCGCAGCTGACGGGCTTTCCTATCTATTCTATTGCAGGCTGCGGCCTGTGATTCGCTTGGGCTGCCCTAGTGATGGGCTGGCCGGCACCAGCGGCAATATTCTGAGACGGATGGTTTATTTACAAACATCGCTGAATGTATATAGTGCCGCCTCGTTTTTTCCTATTTTGAAACGCATTCGTGCCATGCCGCGCGCTGCGGATTTCAGCGCTTCGCCATCGCCGTCGCCTCCGCTTTGTGAGGTCCAGCATGTGTCTGAACACGCTCCCACGAGGTCTTTTGTATGTCCCGCAAAGCTGCCTACGCCGCCCCCCTGGTCCTTGCCGCACTGCTGGCCGGGTGCTCCGAGCCGGGAGAAGAAGCCGCACCGCCGATGCAGAAGGTCGGCTTCGTCACGCTGCAGGCGCAACCCTTTGCGGTGACCAGCGAATTACCGGGTCGCACCGCCGCTTACCGGATCGCCGAAGTGCGGCCGCAGGTCAACGGCATCATCCAGAAGCGCCTGTTTGATGAAGGCAGCGAGGTCAAGGCTGGGCAGCAGCTCTATCAGATTGACGGCTCGGTGTATGGCGCGGCCCTGAAAAGTGCCGAAGCCAGCGTGGCGTCGAGCCGTTCACTGGCGGAACGCTATGCCGATCTGGTCAAGGATCAGGCGGTCAGTAAGCAAGCCTACGACGAGGCCCGCGCGGCCAGCCTGCAGGCCGAGGCGGCGCTGGAGCGGGCGCGTATCGATGTGCGTTACACCAAGGTGCTGGCACCGATATCGGGCGTGATCGGCCGCTCGGCGGTCACCGAGGGTGCGCTGGTCAGCAGCGGTCAGGCGCAGCAGTTGGCAACCATTCAACAGCTCGACCCGATCTATGTCGACGTGACCCAGCCGGCGCGCGAGTTGCTCCAGCTGCGCCGTGACCTGGCCGAGGGACGTCTGGAGAAGGCCGGCGAAAATGCCGCGCGGGTGACCCTGGTGCTGGAAGGTGGCGAGGAATACAGCCAGCCGGGGCAACTGGCGTTTTCCGAGGTGTCGGTGGATGCCGGCACCGGTTCGGTGACTTTGCGCGCCGTGTTCCCCAACCCTGACCGGGTGCTGCTGCCGGGCATGTTCGTGCATGCACGGCTGGTGGCCGGGGTGAGGAGCGAGGCGATTCTGGCACCCCAACAGGGCGTGACCCGTGACGCGCGCGGCCAGCCCATTGCCATGGTGCTGGACGCCGACAACAAGGTGCAGGCGCGCACCCTCAAGGCTGAACGTACCGCCGGCAGCCAGTGGCTGATTGGTGACGGCCTGCAGTCCGGCGACCGCCTGATTACCGAGGGGCTGCAATTTATCCAGCCGGGTCAGCAGGTCGAGCCGGTTCCGGCCACCAACGTTAGCGCAGCCGCGTCCACGCCAGATGGCGCTAGCCAGTAGGGGTCCACGATGTCCAATTTCTTTATTGATCGGCCCATCTTCGCCTGGGTGCTGGCGCTGGTGATCATGCTGGTCGGCGGTCTGTCCATCGTCGGCCTGCCGGTCAACCAGTACCCGAGCATCGCCCCGCCTGCGGTGGGCATTTCCGTGGCGTACCCAGGTGCTTCCGCGCAAACCGTGCAGGACACCGTGGTGCAGGTTATCGAGCAACAGCTCAACGGCATCGATGGCCTGCGTTACATGTCTTCGGAGAGCAACTCCGACGGCAGCATGGGCATCACCGTGACGTTCGAGCAGGGCACCGACCCGGATATCGCTCAGGTTCAGGTGCAGAACAAGTTGCAGCTGGCGACGCCTTTGTTGCCGCAGGAAGTCCAGCAGCAAGGCATCCGGGTGACCAAATCGACGGTCAACTTCCTGATGGTGGTGGGCCTGGTGTCCGAGGATGGCCGCTACGATAAGAGCGACCTGGCCGACTACATCGTTTCCAATATCCAGGACCCGCTGTCACGAACCCCCGGCGTGGGCGATTTTCAGGTCTTCGGCTCGCAGTACGCCATGCGTATCTGGCTCGATCCGGCCAAGCTGAACAATTATCAGCTGACGCCCGTCGACGTGCGCACATCCATCCAGCAGCAGAACGTGCAGATCGCCTCCGGCCAACTGGGTGGCCTGCCGTCGGTTGAAGATCAGCAACTGACCGCCACGGTGATCGGCAAGACCCGTTTGCAGACCCCGGAAGAATTCCGCGCGATCCTGCTGAAGGTCAATGCCGACGGTTCCCAGGTCAAACTCGGTGATGTCGCCAAGGTCGAGCTGGCCGGGCAAAACGTCGCCATCAACTCCGAATACAACGGCCACCCGGCCACCGGTATCGCCATCAAACTGGCGACCGGTGCCAACGCGCTGGACACCGCGAAGAACATCCGCGCCACCCTGGCGGAGCTTGAGCCATTCTTCCCGCAGGGCATGAAGCTGGTTTTCCCGTACGACACCACGCCGGTGATTTCGGCCTCCATCGAGGGCGTGGTTTACACGCTGATCGAGGCGATCGTGCTGGTGTTCCTGGTGATGTACCTGTTCCTGCAGAACTTCCGCGCCACCATCATCCCGACCCTGGCGGTGCCGGTGGTGTTGCTGGGCACCTTCGCGGTGCTCTCGGCATTCGGTTTCAGCATCAATACCCTGACCATGTTTGCCATGGTTCTGGCCATCGGCCTGCTGGTCGACGATGCCATCGTGGTGGTGGAGAACGTTGAGCGGGTGATGGCCGAAGAAGGCCTCTCGCCGCGCGAGGCGACGCGCAAGTCGATGGGCCAGATCCAGGGTGCGCTGGTCGGCATCGGCCTGGTGCTGTCGGCGGTGTACCTGCCGATGGCGTTCTTCGGCGGTTCCACGGGGGTCATCTACCAACAATTCTCGATCACTATCATCTCGGCCATGGTGCTGTCGGTGCTGGTCGCGTTGATCTTCACCCCGGCGCTCTGCGCAACGCTGCTCAAGCCGATCGAGCCCGGCCATCATGGACAGAAGCGCGGCTTCTTCGGCTGGTTCAACCGCACTTTTGACCGTGGCGTGGACAGCTACGGCCGTGGCGTGCGCAGTGTGATCAATCGCAAGTACCGCTACTTGGTGATCTTTGCGCTGATCATGGCGCTGATGATCTGGCTGTTTATGCGCCTGCCTGCCTCGTTCCTGCCGCCGGAAGACCAGGGCGTGCTGTTCGCCCAGGTGCAGACGCCGGCTGGTTCCACCGTGGCGCGTACCGATCTGGTGGTCGACGAGATGCGCAAGTACCTGCTCGAAGAAGAGTCGGATGTGGTCAGCGGTGTGTTCACCGTCACCGGGTTCAACTTTGCCGGGCGTGGGCAAAACTCTGCCATTGCCTTTATCAACCTGAAGAACTGGGATCAGCGCCCCGAGGCCGAGCAGAGCGTGTTCGCCCTACAGGAGCGTTTGCAAGGACGTTTTGGCGAGCTCCGCGATGCCATGGTCTTTGCCTTTGCGCCGCCGGCAGTGATGGAGCTGGGCAACGCGTTGGGCTTCGACTTCTATCTGCAGGACCGCAGCGGCGTGGGCCATGAAGCCCTCACCGCGGCGCGCAACCAGTTCCTCGGCATGGCCGCGAAAAGCCCGGTTCTGATCGGTGTGCGACCCAACGGGCAGAACGACGAGCCGCAATACAAGCTGGAGATCGACGATGAAAAGGCGCGCATCCATGGGGTGTCCCTGAGCGACATCAACCAGACCCTGTCGATCGCCTGGGGTAGCGGCTACGTCAACGACTTCATCGATCGCGGCCGGGTCAAGAAGGTCTACCTGCAAGGCCAGGCCGACTCGCGCATGAACCCGGAAGACTTCCAGAAGTGGCACGTGCGCAACGCTGCTGGCGAGATGGTGCCCTTCAGTGCCTTCGCCAGCGGCGAGTGGATCTACGGACCGCCCAAGCTGTCGCGTTACAACGGCGTATCTGCCATGCAGGTGCTGGGCGAGCCGGCACCGGGCTACAGCAGCGGCGATGCCATGGCCGAAGTCGAGCGCCTGGCCAAGCAGCTGCCGCCGGGTGTTGGGATTGCCTGGACCGGCCTGTCGTTTGAAGAACGCCTGTCCGGCGGGCAGGCACCGGTGTTGTTCGCACTGTCGCTGCTGGTGGTGTTCCTGTGCCTGGCTGCGCTCTACGAGAGCTGGTCGATTCCTGTCGCGGTGATCATGGTGGTGCCTCTGGGTATCGTCGGTGTGCTGCTGGCGACCTACGGGCGCGGGTTGTCCAACGACGTCTATTTCCAGGTGGGGTTGCTGACCACCATCGGCCTGTCGGCGCGTAACGCGATCCTGGTCGTGGAGTTTGCGCGATCGTTGTACGAGGATGGCATGGACCTCACCGAAGCGGCGGTCAAGGCCTGCCGAATGCGTCTGCGGCCGATCATTATGACCTCGCTGGCGTTTATTCTTGGGGTCGTACCGTTGGCCATTGCCAGCGGCGCGGGTGCCGGTAGCAAGCACGCCATTGGTACGGGTGTGATCGGCGGCATGCTCAGCGCGATGATCCTGGCGATCTTCTGGATTCCGCTGTTCTACGTGCTGATAACCCGTTGGTTCGGCGACAAGAGCGCCCGCACTATCGACGGTCAGCAGGCATCCGATAAGGAGAATGTGCAGTGAGGAAGTCCTTGTTGGCGGTAGCAGTGGCGGGCTTGCTCGGCGGCTGCTCGATGATCCCCGATTACCAGCGGCCTGCTGCGCCGGTTCCGACTAGTTGGCCAGCAGGCCAAGGCCAGGCGACGGGCAGCACGGCCGCGACTGCGGTGCCTGGCTGGGAAACGTTTTTCAGTGACCCGCAGCTGCGCGAGCTGATCGGCCTGGCGCTGGCGAATAACCGCGACCTGCGGGTGGCGACGCTCAACGTCGAAGCCTACCGTGCGCAGTACCGCATCCAGCGCGCCGAGCTGTTTCCGGCGGTCAACGCCCATGGCGATGGCAGTCGCGGGCGCACGCCGGCAGACCTCAGCCCGCTGGGCGAATCCTCGGTTGGTGGGCAGTACAGCGCCACCCTCGGTGTGTCCTGGGAGCTGGACCTGTTCGGCCGTCTGGACAGCCTGCGCGAACAGGCGCTGGAACAGTACTTCGCCAGTGAGCAGGCCCAGCGCGGCGCGCAAATCAGCCTGATTGCCAGCGTCGCCAATGCCTGGCTGACCTGGCAGGCCGACCAGGCGCTGTTGCGCCTGACCGAAGACACCCTCAAGACCTACGAGCGCAGCCTGCAACTGACTCAACGCAGCTTCGATGTGGGCGTCGCCTCGGCCGTTGAGCTGCGCCAGGCGCAGTCGGCGGTGGAATCGGCGCGGGTCGAACGTGCGCGTTATTTCCGCCTGCAGGCCCAGGACCGCAATGCCTTGGCGCTGCTGCTGGGGAAAACCCCTCCGGCTGAGTCGCTGCAACCGCGTGAACTGGGGCAGCCGCTGTTGGCTGCATTGCCGGTAGGCCTGCCGTCCGATCTGCTGCAGCAACGCCCGGACATCCTGCAGGCCGAGCACCAGTTGCTCGCAGCCAATGCCAGCATCGGCGCAGCGCGCGCGGCGTTCTTCCCGAGAATCAGCCTGACCGGCGCGGCGGGCACTGCCAGCAGCGAATTGTCCGGCCTGTTCGATGGCGGCTCCGGCTACTGGAATTTCGCGCCGAGCATCAGCGTGCCGATCTTCAACGCCGGTCAGTTGCGGGCCAACCGCGACTACAGCGAAGTCAGCAAGAATATCCAGGTTGCCGAGTACGAAAAGGCCATTCAAGTGGCCTTCCGCGAGGTCGCCGACGGCCTGACTGCGCGAACCAGCTTCGACGAGCAGTTGCAAGCCCAGCGCGATCTGCTGCGCAGCAGCGAGGCCTATTATCAATTGGCTGACCGTCGCTACCGGGGCGGGGTGGACAACTACCTGACCGTGCTCGATGCCCAGCGCCAGTTGTTCGGCGTGCAGCAGGGCGTGATCAATGATCGCTTCAATCAACTGGTCAGCGAGGTGAACCTGTTCAAGGCGCTGGGTGGTGGTTGGACGCAATCGGCCGAGCCGAGTTCGGGTAGATAAGGAGCGGCACGAATGGATCATTTCAATTCCGTGCTGCTGCTGATCGTGATCGGCATGGTGCTGCTCTGCCTGGGTTATCAGCGTCGCGCAACGGCCTGGGGAATTGGTGTTATGTGGGTCGGCGCGATGACCATGCTGGGCATGATGTTTTATACGATCTTCGAGGCCATTTCGCTCTGACTGTTGATCCGGTGGGAGTGGCGTAAGCCGCCACCGCCGGAGTAGCTTGGGCACGGCGGGCCATCTACTTGACCCTGTACCCGAGAAAAAACGCCCACACAAAAACGCCGCCCAATGGGCGGCGTTTTTGTGTGCGGCTAGCAGGCTGTTGAAAAGCTACCTGCGTTGCCATCGCGGTGTTAAAAACAGGCTCAAAATGCTCATTTACAACTCGTAAACTCCGCTTTTTCGCCTGTTTCGCCTTGCGCTGGCTGCCTCGGCAACGTTTTTCAACGGCCTGCTGCGGACTATGACTCTTCGCGGTTGCGCGTCAGCAGGGCCGGCTTTTCGCCGCGCGGACGTGCGCTCGCCAATTCGTCGAGCTGCTCCGGTGTCGGGAAGCGGTCCAGGCGCGAGCCCTTGTGCACGATCACCGGTTGCTTGTCGCGCGGGCTTTTTACCGCCGCTTCCTGGCGTGGCAGCTCATCGCGGTTCAGCGATGTGGTGCGGGTATCACGCGGCGGACGTGCACGGCCGGAGCCATTACGGCCCTGACCGCCCTGGCCACCAGAGCCTGAGCCCTGACGACGGCCCTGACCGCCAGCATTGGCACCGCCGCCATTGCTGCGCGGCGGTTTGGCTGGACGAGCACCCAGACCGACGCCATTGCTGGCGCTCGGGCCGCTGGGCGCTGCAGGCGTACCGGGCCGACGGCCACGGTTCTGCTGCTTGTTCTGGTTCGGGCTTACATAGTCGGCACGGTTGCCGAAATTATCGATTTCATCGTCGCGGAACTCATCCGGCGCGCGGTCCGGAGGTAATGCGGGTACTGCCGGCGCGGCAGCGCGCCCCGAGGACGAGTTGCGTGGTTGTTGGCTGCGGCCGCCCTGAGGCTTGGCTGCGCGGCTGTGTTCCTTGCCGCTGTCCTTGCCTTTGTCCTTGCGCCCGCCCCCATGGCGTTCGCCTTCTGGCTTGGCGCCGCGCGGTTGACGTGGCTTCTGCGGCTCACGCACTTCCGGACGTTCGGCTTCAACCGTACTGGCATCAAAACCGAGCAGGTCACCGTCGCCGATCTTCTGCTTGGTCATGCGCTCAATGCCCTTGAGCAGCTTCTCTTCGTCCGGTGCAACCAGGGAGATCGCTTCACCGCTGCGGCCAGCACGGCCAGTACGGCCGATGCGGTGCACGTAATCTTCTTCGATATTCGGCAGCTCGAAGTTGACCACGTGCGGCAGCTGATCGATATCCAGGCCGCGGGCGGCGATATCAGTGGCCACCAGAATGCGGACCTTGCTGGCCTTGAAGTCAGCCAGGGCTTTGGTGCGGGCGTTCTGGCTCTTGTTACCGTGGATCGCTACAGCCGGCAGGCCGTGTTTATCCAGGTACTCGGCCAGGCGGTTAGCGCCGTGCTTGGTGCGAGTGAACACCAGTACCTGTTCCCAGGCGCCAGCGGTGATCAGGTGAGCGAGCAGGGCGCGCTTGTGGCTGGCCTGAACGCGGAATACACGCTGTTCGATGCGCTCGACCGTGGTGTTCGGCGGCGTGACTTCGATGCGTTCCGGGTTGTGCAGCAGCTTGCCGGCCAGATCGGTGATGTCTTTCGAGAAAGTCGCCGAGAACAGCAGGTTCTGGCGTTTGGCCGGAAGCTTGGCGAGGACCTTCTTCACGTCATGGATAAAACCCATGTCGAGCATGCGGTCGGCTTCGTCAAGGACGAGGATTTCCACGTGTGACAGGTCAATAGCGCGCTGGTTGGCCAGGTCGAGCAGGCGACCGGGGCAGGCCACCAGGACGTCGACGCCCTTGGCCAGAGCCTGGACCTGCGGGTTCATGCCAACGCCGCCAAAGATGCAGGCGCTGACGAATTTCAAATCGCGGGCATACAGCTTGAAGCTGTCATGCACCTGGGCGGCCAGTTCGCGGGTCGGGGTCAATACCAGGACGCGCGGTTGTTTCGGGCCGTGGCGCTGTTCGCGATCGGGGTGACCGTTGGGGAACAGTCGCTCAAGGATCGGCAGGGCAAAGCCGCCTGTCTTACCTGTACCCGTCTGGGCTGCAACCATCAGGTCGCGACCTTGCAACGCGGCGGGGATGGCCCGCTGTTGCACCGGAGTGGGTTGGGTGTAGCCGGCGGATTCGACCGCACGGACTAAAGCCTCGGAGAGACCGAGGGAGGCAAAGGACATGTGTAATCCTGTCTAGTGAGGGCGCAGCCCTATGGGGTGTATTGCCTGGCTTGAATCACGCTTGGGGGGCGTAATCCCGTCCGGTACTACTGGCCTCTGGGGGCTAGCATCCGGGCGCAAGCCTGGCGGGAAGGCCCGAGTATAACAGAGCTGGGTCGATCTGCAGCATTCGCCTGCTTAACGGGCTGCAGGGGTTTTTGGCGCGGGTTATAGGTACAGCGGTATGGCTCAGCGGGTGTAGCGGGCGCTGAGGGCAGCATACCCCGGCTCACCTTTGAAACGACGCAGCTCGTTACTGAAGCGCTGGGCGAACGCCTCCAGGCCGGCGTTGCGGCGTAGGCCCAGATACAACAGGTCGCGGCTAATCACCAGGGGGTGATGGCCGATGTCATTCTGGATGCCCATCTGCTGGGCCAGAAATAGGCCGCCGCGTTTGTCGTTGATCACCAGGTCGACTCGCTCGCGCAGCAACTTGCCGAAGTTCGCGATGTGGCTGGGTGCGGGCTCACGGATGAACAGGTCGGACTCGCGAAACGCGCGATTGGCATACCAGTAACCGGCGGATACACCGACTTTTAGGCCTTGCAGGTCCTCTAACTGGCTGAACGGATAAGGCCTGGCACTGGCGTAGAACAGCACAAACTCGATCTGCGACATGGGCTCGTCGGGGTAAAGGATGCTGATTTCGCGCTCAGGGGTGCGGAAGATATCCAGGATGGCGTCGGCCTGCCCCTGTTCAATTGCCGCTAGGCAGCGTTTCCAGGGCAGGAACTGCCATTCAGCCTCGATGCCCAGGCGCTGCAGGACAATTTGTGTGGTCTCGTAGTCGAGACCTTTTACTGTGCCTTGCTCTTCATACACATAGGGCGCCCAGCTTTCACTGACGATGCGCAGCGTCTGGGCGTGAGCGCAGAGGCTCAGGCCCATCAGGCACAGTGCAGCGATTATCTGGCGCGGGGAGGTTGGCATGTCGCCAGAGTAGCGACTTGGGTCGAGTCTGAGTAGTCGGGGTGCGATGAATAGTTGCGCTCGGCTACTCGCCATCACAACAGCGAACGGCGCTGCATGGGCAGCGCTGTTCGGCCTATTGCTCGTGCGGTCTGGAGCTATTTGGTCAGCCGGTAGCAGGGCACATAGGCGCTGTTGCCTGGCAGTTTCATCCGATGTTGATCAACGAAGGCCTGCAGCAGCGTATCGAGCTTCTGCATGATGTCGCGGTCACCGGTGATTTCGTAGGGGCCATGTTGTTCGATCAGGCGGATGCCCTTGTCCTTGACGTTACCCGCGACAATCCCGGAAAACGCCCGGCGCAGGTTGGCCGCCAGTTCGTGCGCGGGCTGCTCGCGGGTCAGCTTGAGGCTGGCCATGTGGGCGTGCGTCGGCTCGAAGGGGTGCTGGAAGCTTTCGTCGATCTTCAGCAGCCAGTTGAAGTGGAACGCATCGTTGTGTTCACGGCGGAATTGTTTGACCGCCTTGATCCCAGCGGCCATTTCCCGGGCGACCTGCTCGGGATCGTTGATGATGATGCTGTAACGCTGCTGCGCCGCTTCGCCGAGGGTCGCGCCGATAAACTCATGTAACTGTTCGAGGTAGGCGGCGGCGCTGCTTGGTCCGGTCATGATCAACGGGAAGGGGATGTTCTGGTTGTCCGGGTGCATGAGGATGCCGAGGAAATACAGCAGCTCTTCTGCTGTACCCGCGCCGCCGGGGAAGATGATGATGCCGTGGCCAATACGCACGAAGGCTTCCAGGCGCTTTTCGATATCCGGCAGGATCACCAACTCATTGACGATCGGGTTCGGCGCTTCGGCGGCAATGATCCCCGGCTCAGTCAGGCCCAGATAACGACCATGCACGTTGCGCTGTTTGGCGTGAGAAATGGTTGCGCCCTTCATCGGCCCCTTCATCACGCCAGGGCCGCAGCCGGTGCAGATATCCAGCCCGCGCAGGCCCAGCTCGTGGCCAACTTTCTTGGTGTATTTGTATTCCTCGGTGCTGATCGAATGGCCGCCCCAGCACACCACGATCTTCGGCTCGGCACCGGCCCGCAGGGTGCGGGCGTTGCGCAGCAGGTGGAAGACGTAGTCGGTGATGCCTTGGGAGCTGCTGAAGTCGACCCGCTTGTTTTCCAGCTCGCTCTGCGTGTAGACGATATCGCGCAGGGCGCTGAACAGCATTTCGCGGGTGCTGGCGATCATCTCGCCATCGACGAAGGCGTCGGCCGGGGCATTGAACAGTTCCAGGCGAATGCCGCGGTCTTGCTGCACGATGTGGATTTCAAAGTCCGGGTAGGCTTCCAGAATGGTCTTGGCGTTATCGCTGTGCGAACCGGTGTTGAGGATCGCCAGGGCGCACTGACGAAACAGCGCATAGACGCTGCCTGAGCCGGTTTCGCGCAGCTGCTGCACTTCACGCTGCGAAAGGGTTTCCAGGCTGCCTTTGGGATTAACTGAGGCATTGATGGTTTTTCGTGCGGCCATTGCGGCGCTCCATGGTTGTCATATCGCGTAAGCCTTTCATGGCTAAACGCTTGCTGAAAGTATGGTCGTGACTGAGTACGTTGGACTATGCGCAGACCAGGTAGTGCGTTGCAAAAGGCTACCGTGGTTTGTCGGGAGGATGGAAAAAAACTGCAACCGAGGCGCGCAGAGGCATGCCGAATGGCGGGTGAAAGCATCGGCACCCGCAGGGCGCAGGTGCCGATATAGCGGGCGTTAAAACTTAACGCGGCAGCTTGAGGTTGTTCCAGATCGCCAGGCTCGGTTCAGCCTGGTTCATGCTGTAGAAGTGCAAACCTGGAGCGCCGCCTTGCAGCAGGCGTTCGCACATTTCCGTGATGACCTGCTCGCCATACGCCTGGATGCTGTCGGTGTCGTCACCGTATGCTTCCAGTTGCTTGCGCACCCAGCGCGGGATCTCCGCACCGCAGGCGTCGGAGAAGCGCGCCAGCTTGCTGTAGTTGGTGATCGGCATGATGCCTGGCACCACTGGGATATCTACACCCAGCTTGCGCACGCGCTCGACGAAGTAGAAGTAGCAGTCGGCATTGAAGAAATACTGGGTGATTGCGCTGTCGGCGCCGGCCTTGGCCTTGCGTACGAAGTTGGCAATATCGTCTTCGAAGTTGCGGGCCTGCGGATGCATTTCCGGGTAGGCGGCCACTTCGATATGGAAGTGATCCCCGGTTTCTTCGCGGATGAACTCGACCAGTTCGTTGGCGTAGCGCAGCTCACCGCTGGCCATGCCCATACCGGATGGCAGGTCGCCGCGTAGGGCGACGATGCGCTTGATCCCGGCGTTTTGGTACAGGGTCAGTAGGTCGCGCAGCTCGGCCTTGCTGTCACCGACGCAGGACAGGTGCGGCGCAGTGCTCACACCGACATCGTTATTCAACTGCAGCACGGTATTCAGCGTGCGGTCGCGGGTGGAGCCACCGGCACCGTAAGTGCAGGAGAAGAAATCGGGGTTGTAGGTCGCCAGTTGGCGCGCCACATTCATCAGCTTTTCGTGCCCGGCTTCGGTCTTGGTAGGGAAGAACTCGAAGCTGTAACGGCGTTCTTGAGACATAAGAAAATTCCGAAAGGTGGGTCAGCCTCAGGCATAACCCACCGGGGTTCTCGACAGGCTGGCCGCAGAGCGGCTAACCCATCCTACGCATCAATAGCGGTAAGCGTGCGGCTTGAACGGGCCTTCCACGGTTACACCGATGTAGTCGGCCTGAGTCTTGGTCAGCTGGGTGACGACGCCACCGAAGCCTTTGACCATTTCCAGGGCTACTTCCTCGTCGAGCTTCTTCGGCAGCACTTCCACGGTCAGGCGATCTGCTTTCTGCGCTGGGCTCAGGTCGGCGTACTTCTGGCCGAACAGGAAGATCTGCGCCAGCACCTGGTTGGCGAACGAGCCGTCCATGATCCGGCTTGGGTGGCCAGTGGCGTTGCCGAGGTTTACCAGGCGGCCTTCCGACAGCAGGATCAGGTAGTCGTCGTTCTGCGCGTCGAATGCGCCAGGGCCAGTGCGGTGAACCTTGTGCACCTGTGGCTTCACTTCTTCCCATGCCCAGTTCTTGCGCATAAAGGCCGTGTCGATCTCGTTGTCGAAGTGGCCGATGTTGCACACCACAGCGCGTTTTTTCAGCGCTTTGAGCATGTTCGAGTCGCAGACGTTGAAGTTACCGGTGGTGGTCACCAGCAGGTCGATCTTGCCCAGCAGTTGGGTGTCGATGCAGGCTTCGGTGCCGTCGTTGATGCCGTCTTTGAATGGCGAAACCACTTCATAGCCGTCCATACAGGCTTGCATGGCGCAGATCGGGTCGACTTCGGTCACGCGTACGATCATGCCTTCCTGACGCAGCGATTGTGCCGAGCCTTTGCCCACGTCACCGTAGCCGATGACTAGCGCTTGCTTGCCGGACAGCAGGTGGTCGGTGCCGCGCTTGATCGCGTCGCTCAGGCTGTGACGGCAGCCGTACTTGTTGTCGTTCTTGCTCTTGGTCACCGAGTCGTTGACGTTGATCGCCGGGATTTTCAGCTCGCCCTTGGCCAGCATGTCCAGCAGGCGGTGTACGCCGGTGGTGGTTTCTTCGGTGACGCCGTGGATGCGCTCAAGCATCTGCGGGTATTTCTTGTGCAGGATCTCGGTCAGGTCGCCGCCGTCGTCGAGGATCATGTTGGCATCCCATGGCTGGCCATCTTTGAGGATGGTTTGCTCGATGCACCACTCGTACTCTTCCTCAGTTTCGCCCTTCCAGGCGAATACCGGGATACCGGCGGCAGCGATGGCGGCAGCGGCCTGGTCCTGAGTCGAGAAGATGTTGCACGATGACCAGCGTACTTCGGCGCCCAGTGCAGTCAGGGTTTCGATCAGCACGGCGGTCTGGATGGTCATGTGGATGCAGCCGATGATCTTCGCGCCTTTCAGCGGCTGTTCGCCGGCGTATTTGCGGCGCAGGCCCATCAGGGCAGGCATCTCGGATTCGGCGATGATGGTTTCGCGACGGCCCCAGGCAGCCAGGGAAATGTCGGCGACTTTGTAATCGGTGAAGCCGGCAGGCGTCAGTACAGCGCTCATAAATGAGTTCTCCATTCGTTTGTGTCGAATGGGCGCCGTTGATGCGTATGGTTAACGCCCCATCCGAGCCTGACAGGCGGAAGTCTGTTTTGAATCCGCCTGATTGCATTGCTGGAATGCAGGGCTTGGGGATTCACAACAAACTTACCGCGTGCTGCAGCGCCCCTCGGACAGGTGGCGGGAGCGACCGGAGCTGTGCCGGTTGCGTGAAGCGGTGGTGATTATAGCCATGCTGAGGATTTAGCCCAAGGCTTTCCGTCGCCCAGCCTCGACGCGGATGGTAGCCTTGCTGCATCGCGTAGTTATGGACCTGTCATGGGCAATCACAAAATCGAGATTCGCCGGCGCAACGTTGAAAAGATTCTGCTGGCTGCCGAAAAGGTCTTCGCCGAAAAGGGCCATGGCGGTACGTCCATGGGCGATATCGCCGCAGAGGTCGAGCTGCCGCGCTCCAACCTGCATTACTACTTCAGCACCAAGGACGAACTGTACCGCGCGGTGCTGCTCGACCTGCTGGAGGTGTGGAAGCAGGACGCGCTGTGCTTCGAGATGTATGACGATCCGCGGGTGGTGCTCAGTACCTATATCCGCGCCAAGATGAACCACTCGCGCAGTCGGCCGCACGGTTCCAAAGTTTGGGCCAACGAGATCATCCATGGTGCGCCGATGCTCGGCGCAACCCTTGATGACAGCCTGTATACCTGGGCCAAGATGAAGGAAGCGAAGATCCGCCAATGGGTCGAAGACAAACGCATCCTGGCCGTCGAGCCGTCCGCGTTGCTGTATATGATTTGGGCGTCAACCCAGCACTACGCCGACTTTAGCCATCAGGTCAGCGTGCTGAACGAGCACCAGGCGCTGTCCGAGCTGCAGTTCGAGCGCGCAGTGCAGACGGTGACCAGCGTGATATTGCGTGGGATTGGCCTGGAGCCATAACCGCAGTCACTGCCTGTCGCGGCTAAAACGGAACGCCGTCCGGCCCTTCCCACGGCCCGAGTGCAATTTGTGGGAGGGGCTTTAGCCGCGATCCGTTTTAGCAGCGAGCCTGTTAACTGGCCACGCGATACGGATTGCGTGGGTCGTGGTTCCAGTCGAGGAAAGGCTTGCCGGTGTCCTGAGTCACCATCTCGATGCAGTTTTCCACCGGACAGGTGATCTGGCACAGGTTGCAGCCCACGCATTCTTCATCGATCACCTCGTATTTATGGGTGCCGTCGGCCTGGGTCAGGCTGGCGATGGCCTGGTGCGAGGTGTCTTCGCAGGCGATATGGCAGCGGCCGCAGCCGATGCAGGCGTCCTGATCGATCTTGGCGATCACCTGGTAGTTGATGTCCAAGTACTTCCAGTCGGTGGTATTGCCCACCGCACGGCCTGAGAAGTCCGCCAGACTGTCGTAGCCCTGACTGTCCATCCAGCGCGACAGGCCGTCCTTCATATCCTCGACGATGCGAAAGCCATGCAGCATGGCCGCCGTGCATACCTGCACCGCGCCACAGCCGAGGGCGACGAACTCCGCCGCATCGCGCCAGCTGCCAATGCCGCCGATACCGCAGATTGGCAGGCCACGGGTTTCCGGGTCGCGGGCAATTTCCGCGACCATATTCAGCGCAATCGGTTTGACTGCCGAACCGCAATAACCGCCGTGGGTGCTCTGGGTGCCGACAATGGGGTGGGCGACCATGCGCTCGAGATCGACGCTGGTGATCGAGTTGATGGTGTTGATCAACGACACCGCGTCCGCGCCGCCACGATGGGCCGCGCGGGCGGACAGGCGCACGTCGGTGATGTTCGGTGTCAGTTTGACGATCACCGGCAGCGAGCTGTAGGTCTTGCACCAGCGGGTGACCATCTCCACGTATTCCGGCACCTGGCCAACCGCTGCGCCCATGCCGCGCTCGGGCATGCCGTGGGGGCAGCCGAAGTTCAGCTCGATGCCGTCGCAGCCGGTGGCCTCAACCAGCGGCAGGATGGTTTTCCAGGATTCCTCGACGCACGGCACCATCAAGGAAACGATCATCGCGCGGTCTGGCCAGTCCTTCTTTACCTGGGTGATTTCGCGCAGGTTGATTTCCAGTGAGCGATCGGTGATCAGCTCGATGTTGTTGATGCCTTGCACTTGGCGGTTAGGGCCGAAATGTGCCGAGTAGCGCGACGACACATTGACCGCTGCCGGGTCTTCGCCGAGGGTCTTCCAGACCACGCCGCCCCAGCCGGCTTCAAAGGCGCGGACCACGTTATAGGCTTTGTCGGTCGGCGGCGCGCTGGCCAGCCAGAACGGGTTGGGAGCTTTGATACCGGCGAATTCGATGGATAGATCGGCCATTTATGCGGCCTCCACGTTGAGCATCAGATGAGAGTGGATGGCCTCGGCGGCCAGCTTGCCGTGCTGCACGGCTTGTACGGTGAGGTCCTGACCCAGGGCGGTGCAGTCGCCGCCGGCGTAGATGCCGGGCACGCTGGTTTGCTGCTGGGCGTCAACCCAGATGCGTTCACCTTCGCGTTTCAGCTCGCTGGCCAGCGGATCGCTCAGGGCTTGGCCGTCAAAGGCCTGGCCAATGGCGCTGAAGATGGCATCGGCGGCCAGCTCGAAGGTTTGCCCAGTGCTGTGCAGGCGGCCGTTCTCCACGCGGGTACGGGCGAAGCGCATGCCGCGCACTTGGCCCTGTTCATTGAGTAGCACGTCTTGCGGCTGTGCCCAGGTCAGCAGGCGCACCTGATTGGCTTTGGCGATGTCTTGTTCATGTTCGGTGGCGCCCATTTCCTCGAAACCACGGCGATAGACCAGGTTTACGTCGCGGGCGCCGAGCTTGCTCATTTGCACCGCCATGTCGATAGCGGTATTGCCGGCACCGAGGACGATGCAGCGCTCGGCCACGGGCAACTGGGTCAGGTCATCGCTCTGGCGTAGTTCGCGGATGTAGTCGGTGGCGGCGAGCAGCCCCGGTGCGTCTTCGCCTGGCAGGCCGAGGCGTTTGCTGGCGGCCAGGCCGATGCCGAGAAACACCGCGGCGAACTGCTGGTGCAGCTCGCTCAGGCTGAGGTCGTCACCGAGTTTGTGCCCGTGGCGGATCTCGATGCCGCCGATTTGCAGGAGGAACTCCACTTCGCGCTGGGCGAAATCGTCCACCAGCTTGTAGGCGGCGATGCCGTATTCGTTGAGGCCGCCGGCTTTCTCGCGCGCCTCGAAGATCACCACGTCGTGACCATGCATGGCCAGGCGGTGGGCGCAGGACAAACCTGCAGGCCCGGCGCCGACTACGGCGATGCGTTTGCCGCTGGCTGGGGCGCGTTTAAACGGGTGTTCGCTGAACTGCGCGTTGTCGATGGCGTAACGCTGCAGCAGGCCGATCAGCACTGGCGCGCACTCCTGCGCGTTGTTGCGCACGCAGGCCTGCTGGCAAAGGATTTCTGTCGGGCAAACGCGGGCGCAGCTGCCGCCGAGGATATTCGCCGAGAGAATTTTCTCGGCGGCGCCCTGGACGTTTTCATGGCTGATATTGCGAATGAACGAGGGAATATCGATCTCGCTGGGGCAGGCATTGATGCAGGGCGCGTCGTAGCAGTACAGGCAACGGGCGCTTTCCAGTGCGGCCTGGCGAGCGTTAAGCGGCGGGGCCAGATCGCTAAAGCGATCGGCCAGTTCGGCCGCGTCGGCATCCGGTCGTGGCAAATGGCTGAGGGTGTCTATCACGGTTATTGCCTCACGGTTTTGTGGCTTTTATTGGGCAGTTAACAGCTGATAAGCGGCCGTCCGGCCTCTGTGGGTCGGTGCGGCTAAGTCATGCTTGGTGCCTGGGCGCGGGTTTAGCGCTCGACGGCGGTAGGGCGATTCTTTTCGGCGCGTTTACTCAGCAGGTCGAATACCGCCGGGTACGCCGGGCGCTCGACATAGCGGCCGGCGCCACGTTCGGCGCGCAGGTCGCCATCGACCCAGACCAGCTTGCCCTGGCTGATGGTGTGGCTGGGCACGCCGCGCACGGTCTTGCCTTCGAAGATGTTGAAGTCGACCTGCTGGTGATGCGTTTTGGCCGAAATGGTGCGCGTGCCCTGTGGGTCCCAGAGCACCAGGTCAGCATCGGCGCCTAAGCGTAGCGCGCCCTTGCGTGGGAACAGGTTGAAGATCTTCGCTGTATTGGTGCTGGTCAGCGCGACGAAGTCGGTGATCGACAGCTTGCCGCTGTTGACCCCTTCGTCCCACAGCACGGCCATGCGGTCTTCAATACCGGCAGTGCCGTTGGGGATTTTGCTGAAATCGTCGCGGCCGGCGGCTTTTTGCTCGGCGCAGAAGCAGCAATGGTCGGTGGCTGTGGTGTGCAGGTTGCCCGACTGCAGTCCGCGCCAGAGTGCTGCTTGATGCTCTTTGGGGCGGAACGGTGGGCTCATCACGTAACCGGCGGCGGTTTGCCAATCCGGGTGACGATAGACGCTGTCATCGAGCAGCAGGTGGCCGGCTAGTACTTCGCCATACACAGGCTGGCCTTTGGCGCGGGCATAAGTGATTTCATCCAAGGCTTCTTGGGTGGAAACATGCACCAGGTACAACGGCGTACCTAGGGTCTCGGCAATGCGTATGGCGCGACTGGCCGCCTCACCTTCGACCTGCGAAGGCCGTGACAGCGGATGGGCTTCTGGCCCGGTTAAACCTTGGGCCAGCAGTTTTTGTTGCAGGTGATAGACCAGCTCGCCGTTTTCCGCGTGCACGGTGGGCACTGCGCCCAGTTGCAGGCAGCGCTCGAAGCTGGCGACCAGGGTGTCGTCGGCGGCCATGATGGCGTTCTTGTAGGCCATAAAGTGCTTGAAGCTGTTGACCCCGAACTTTGCCACCAGCTCGCCCATCTCGGCGGCAACTTGCTCGCTCCACCAGGTGATGGCGACATGGAAGCCGTAGTCGGATGCGGACTTCTCCGCCCAGCCGCGCCAGGTGTGGAAGGCTTCGAGCAGCGATTGCTGCGGGTTGGGAATGACGAAGTCGATGATCGAGGTGGTGCCGCCGGCCAGGCCTGCAGCCGTGCCGCTGAAAAAGTCTTCGCTGGCCACGGTGCCCATAAACGGCAATTGCATATGGGTGTGCGGATCGATGCCGCCGGGCATCAGGTACTGGCCGCTGCCGTCGAGTACTTGGCAACCGGCGGGGGCGTCGAGGTTGTCGCCAATGGCCTGGATCAGACCGTTGGCACAGAGCACGTCAGCGCGGTAGCTCTCTTCATGGGTGACCAGGGTGGCACCGCGTATCAACAGCGACATAGCGAGTTCCTCTCAGGCTGACCGGTGCATGCCGGTTCTTAGTGTTATGACCTGTCAGGTGAGAGGTTTTATTCCTGTCACTGCTGACAGGAATTGAATCTAGTCGCTGCTCAATGATTGATCAAGAATATTTTTAAATACTCTTTTTGTATTTTAAGTTATTGAAAATAAAGGAAAAAATAAAGAAATAAACAAAATGGTGCAGGCCCTAACCATTTTGACGCACTTGACAAGAACCAAATATGAGCAAGATTTCCTATGCAAAATCAGGCGTTTGAACCCGACGCAGGGTCCGCGCTGCGGGCGCAAAAAATATTTGCCTGCACCACTTTGAATCCTGACGGGTGAGACAGGCTTGTTGGTGGCGGAAAAAGCCGGCATGTGAGGTGCAGAGGGAGAATCTAGCAGTTGATATAAAGTCCATATAAATCAGCTATTTATGCGTTTTATTGGCAAGCAATGCATGAGTTGAACAGGTTCCCGGCACGCTTATTGATAGCCGTCGCTATCGAGCTGGCCGGCCGAGATGAACGCGTACTCCGGCCATCGCGAACGGCCTTTGCCAGTGCCGCCCCTGGCAAATGGTTGGTAATCCCGATGAGCAAATAATCAGAACAATCACTGGAGAGGCCCCATGCAACAGAGCAGATCGCAAGTGACTGAGCGCGATGGCTTGTACGAACTGGCCGCTGGCCCCGACGTACTCGACAGCCCGCGCTATAACCACGACATCGCCCCGACCCAGGTGCACGAACGCACCTGGAACAAGTGGCACATCACCGCCCTATGGGTCGGTATGTCGATCTGCGTGCCGACCTACACCCTGGGCGGCGTGCTGACCGCCTACTTCGGGTTGTCGGTGAGCGAGGCGCTGCTGGCGATCTTGCTGGCCAATATCATCGTGCT
>Ga0181597_10001861_pt1 | contig 23395 bp, 22 predicted proteins | sample 041ome_5_FD_148647 | JGI IMG/M metagenome (GOLD analysis project Ga0181597, IMG submission 148647) | Coastal salt marsh microbial communities from the Groves Creek Marsh, Skidaway Island, Georgia - 041403US metaG (spades assembly) | ecosystem: Environmental > Aquatic > Marine > Intertidal zone...
CCCTTATTAATTAATAAAATTGAATTTTAGTTAATTTAAAGGAAAGAATCTAGTGTTTTCGAAAAAAATTGTTGAAAACTTATTTAGACAAAAAGTCTAATGCAGCCATGATTCCACCAGGTTTGTATGGGACTCCCGCTTTTTTTAAACCCATTTCAACACCTGATAAAGTTCCAGCTAGCATTAAATCATTAAAATCACCTAAATGACCAATTCTGAAAACTTTTCCTTTTACTTTATTTAAACCCATGCCAAGGGACATATCGTATTCATCTAAAATAACTTTTCGCAAATGATCTGCGTCGCATCCTTCTGGAACTAAAACTGCTGTTAAAGAATTAGAATACTCCTCTGGATTTTTACACAAAATTTCTAATCCCCAAGCTTTCACCGCAAGTCTTGTAGCCTCACCGTGTCTTGCATGTCTTGCAAATACATTATCCAAACCTTCTTCCATCAACATATCTAATGCCTCTTCTAAACCATACACTAAATTTGTTGCCGGCGTAAAAGGAAAGAAACCATTTTTATTATTTTCTAACATTGGCTTCCAATCCCAATAATGTTTTGGTTGTTTCGCGTTCTTGTGCGCTTCTAGTGCTTTGCCACTAATTGCATTAAATGAAAGTCCGGGAGGTAACAACAAACCTTTTTGTGATCCGCCTACAGTTACATCCACTTTCCATTCTTCGTGTTTGTAATCAATAGATGCTAAAGAAGAAATAGTATCAACCATAAATAATGCAGGATGATTTGCATTGTCGATTGCTTTTCTTATTTCACCAATTCTACTTGCAACTCCAGTTGAAGTTTCATTATGAACAACAAATACTGCTTTAATTTTTTTGTCTTTATCCTCATTTAATTTTTGCTCTACAACTTTTGGATCAACACCTGTTCTCCAATCACCAGGTACAAAATCAATATCTAAATTGAACTTTTGTGCAATTTCCCACCACAAAGAAGAAAACTGACCTGTTTCAAACATTAACACTTTGTCACCTGCATTTAATGTATTTACGATTGCAGCTTCCCACGCTCCTGTTCCGGAACCTGGATACATCACCACCGGTTGTGAAGTTTTAAAAACTAATTTAATTTTATCTAATACTCGTTTTCCCAGTTCACCAAACTCCGGGCCACGATGATCAATGATAGCTCTATCCATCGCTCTTAGTACACGATCTGGAATATTAGTAGGTCCGGGAATTTGTAAAAAATGACGACCCGCTTTAAATGAGTTTGATTTTGCCATACGCGTATATAAGCTGTTTCTTAATCTTAGGCAAATTGAAATAAACGTATATTTTCATTTAAACTACTCATAAATTAATGTTAATTTTAAATTTATGGACGTTATCGAAACCTTAGAGATTTATGCTTTAAAAGGACCGGAGCAAAAAAAACCATATTGGGTAAGCCATTTTACTGTTCCTAATGCCAACGAACTATTAGTAAAATTAAAAACCAAAAGCGGTATTGAAGGTTTTGGATTAGCTACTAGCTATACAGATATCACTCCAATTTTAAGACCTTTTAGTAATGGTCTTGCAGACTTTGTAATCGGAATGAATCCTTTTCAACCAGAAAAAATTTATAATACTATTTTTAACTTAACTGACACTAGAATTGCTAATGAAAAAAAATGGAGCAGAGAGGCTTTAATACGAATTTCATCTGCAATTGATATTGCTTGTTGGGATATCATAGGAAAAAAAGCTGGATTACCTTTGTATCAAGTATTTGGTGGCTACCGAGACAAAGTTCCTTGCTACGTTACATGCGCGTACTATCAAGATGGTAAAGACAATGTCCAACTTAAAGATGAAATAACAAAACTAGTTGCAGAGGGCCACCAGGGTTTTAAAGGAAAAGTTGGAGGACTAAGTTTAGCTGAAGATATTAAACGAATGGAGATTATAAGAGAAGTTATAGGACCTGATCGTGACTTAATGGTTGATGTAAACCGAGCATGGGATTTAAAAACAGCCACAGAAGCCTGTAAATTGTTAGAACCATTAAAACCTACCTGGTTAGAAGAACCTCTCAGATGGGAAGATGACAGAAGGCAAACTAAAATTTTATCAACGAGAACTACTATTCCTATTTCTGGTGGCGAAAGTGAAATTACCAGCTATGGATGTAGATCTTTATTAGAGGAAAATGCAATTCAAATACTTCAATTTGATGTAACGATGTTTGGCGGCTTTACTCATGGTAAAAAATTAGCAGCACTTTGTGAATTAAATCATGTCGATGTTGCACCTCACCATGACTGCTATATACATGCTCAACTGGTTGCTTCGACACCAGCGGGTCGTATAGTCGAGTCTTTTCCTGATCCAGATAGAGATCCATTGCAGGCGGAACTTTTTTCTAACCCACCTGAGATTAAAAATGGTTGGCTAACTTTAAATAAAGACCCTGGTTTAGGGCTAACATTATCGGATAGTGCAATGAAAAAATATGGAACTTTAATTTATCAAAATAAAAAATAGTGTTAAGAACAACCATCCATGAGCATTAACGAAAATCAAATACAAAAAATTGCTAAAGAAATCCAAGGCCAGGTAAAAGGCAAAGTATTATTTGATGAATTTTCTAGAGGAAGATACAGCACCGACTCTTCTTTATATCAAATTAAGCCTGTGGGAGCCGTATTGCCCGTAGACACTAATGATGTGCTACAGATCATGGAGTACTCACAAAAACATCATATACCTTTATTAGCAAGAGGTGGTGGCAGTTCTCAATGCGGTCAAACCGTTGGAGAATCTATCGTTCTTGATTATTCAAAGCATCAAAATAAAATTTTAGAATTTAACAAAGAAGAAAAAACTGTTTGGGTTGAGCCTGGAATAGTTTTAGATCAACTTAATGCTTATCTCAAACCATACGGTCTTTGGTACCCTGTAGATGTTTCTACTAGTAGCAGAGCTACTATCGGAGGAATGACGGGAAATAATAGCTGTGGATCTAGATCGCTTTACTACGGCAACATGGTGAATAATGTTTTAGCTGTTGAAGCAATTTTAGATGATGGAACGATTCATACTTTTGAAGATATTAATAAAAACTATCTTGAGATTACCAATGATCAAAACAGGCAATATCAAATTATTAAAAAATTTTTAGATATTAAAGAAAAAACAAAAGAAGAAATTGATTTACATTTTCCTATTACCCAAAGAAGAGTTGGGGGTTACAATATTGATCTCATTAATCCCAATGGCTTTAATACCTCTAATATTCTTGTTGGATCTGAAGGTACTTTATCTCTTTTTAAAAAAATTAAATTAAAATTATGGGAAATTCCTAAACAGAAAGTATTAGGAGTTTGTTTTTTTCAAAAATTTAATGAAGCAATGGCATTAACGAAAGAAATGGTTAAGCTAAAACCTACAACAGTAGAGTTATTAGATAAAAATTTAATAGATTTAGCTAAAGCCATTCCGCTTTATGCGGGAGAAATTAATAAGTACATCAAAGGGGACCCTGAAGCTGTATTGATGGTTGAGTTCATTGATGAAGATCTTGATCTTGCAAGACAAAAACTAAAAGATCTTGAATCTCTTGTTAAAACAGATAATGCCGATAATCATTTTGCTGCTCACGAAAACCTTCAAGATCAAAAAGCTATTTTTGAAATTAGAAAAGCTGGTCTTAATATTCTTATGTCTATGAAGGGGGATAAAAAAGCAGTGGCTTTTATCGAAGACTGCGCAGTTACTCTTGAGCATCTTGATGACTACACCTCAAAATTAAAAGAAATTTTTAGAAAATATAATACCAGTGGAATGTTTTATGCCCATGCATCCGTTGGAACTTTGCATGTAAGGCCAGTGCTAAATATGAAAACTGAAGAAGATGTGAAAAACATGAAATCCATCGCAGAAGAGGCTTTCGCTCTAGTTAAACAGTATAAAGGATCTCATTCTGGCGAGCATGGAGATGGAATTGTTAGATCAGAATTTCATGAAATGATGTTTGGTAAAAAAATAGTAAGTGCTTTTGAGGAAATTAAAGACACTTTTGATCCAAAAGGTCTTTTAAATCCTGGAAAAATTGTAAGACCCTTTAAATCAGATGACAGATCTTTGATGCGTTACAAGCCAGGGTATAAAGCTGAAAATATTACAACGCATTATGACTGGTCTGCTTGGGGACAATTTTCTGATGCTGTTGAGATGTGTAACAATAACGGAGCATGTAGAAAATTAGACTCAGGTGTCATGTGCCCTTCCTACCGAGTTACTAAAGAAGAAAAAGATTTAGTGCGTGGTCGAGCGAATACACTGCGACTAGCTTTGTCCAATCAATTGCCAGAAGGCTCCTTTGCATCAAAAGAAATGTTTGAAACGATGGAACTTTGTGTGAGCTGCAAAGCTTGTCAAAGAGAATGTCCAATGAGTGTCGACATGGCTAAAATGAAAAGTGAATTTTTATCTCATTATTACAAAAAGTTTAGTATGAGCATTAAAGATAAAATTATATCTGACATGCCAAAATTAATTTGGTTACTTAAAATTATAGCTCCTATTTTTAATACGGTTAAAAACGTTCCCTTACTTGACAAAGCAATAGAATTCTTTGGATTTTCTTCAAAAAGACAAATGCCGGTTGTGCAAAATATTGCTCCTTTAAAAGAAATTTATCAGACGCAACCTCAGCTAAATAATAAAATTATTCTGCTTGCAGACACCTTTAATATTAATTTTGAAATTAAAAATATTATGTATGCTATAAAAGTTTTAAATAAATTTGGATATCAAGCAATTATTCCAAGCTTTGATGATAGTAATTTATCAAGACCTCTATGTTGTGGAAGAACTTATATTTCTTTTGGACAAATGGACAAAGCTAAATACGAAATGAATCGATTTACCAATTATCTAGTCAACAATGGTTATGCCGAAATGCCAGTGGTTGGAATTGAGCCATCTTGCCTTTTAACTTTTAATGATGAATATAAATCACTAAAAGGAATTGATAAGCGAGAACAATTACAAAATAAATTTTATTTAATTGAAGAATTTATTTTAGAACAAATTCAACAAGGAAAAAAAGTTAATGCAAGTACTTATACGAAAAATGTTTTAGTACATGGTCATTGCCATCAAAAATCTCAAGACCGATTTAAAGGATTATTAGACTTGTTAAAGATCTTAAATATTAAACATAAAGCTATTGATAGTAGTTGTTGTGGAATGGCTGGATCTTTTGGCTACAGCTCTAAGAATTTTGATATTTCAAAGAAAATGGCTAATCTTTCTTTAATACCAACGATTAATGAACATCCGGAAGATGTGGTTGTTGCCAACGGAACTAGCTGTAGGCAACAAATATTTGATTTTTCTAAAAGAGACGCCAAGCATGTTTCGGAACTATTATTTAATATTTTTGAGCGAATTAATTAACAAAACTACTCATAACATGACCCGATGGTTCCAATAGTTAATCACCCTGATTACGTAGCGCAAATTGGTGATGATCATCGTTTTCCTATTAAAAAATTTGGAGCATTATTTGAACTGTTAAAAAAAGATAAAATTTTACATAAAAATAATTTACACATACCCAAGCCAGCTAACTACCTTGATTTAACCAAAGCTCATCATAAAGAATATATCAAAAAAATAGACGAACTATCTTTATCTAAAGAAGAGGAACGAAAACTTGGTTTTCCCATGGTACCAAGTGTTAAAAGAAGATCATACATGGCTACAGGTGGAACTGTTTTGTCTGCTGAGTTGGCGCTAAAACATAAATTAGCTTGTAATACTGCAGGAGGTTCACATCATGCATTTCCAGATTCTGGAAACGGTTACTGTGTTTTTAATGACGTTGCTGTTGCCGCGCATAATTTATTAAGCAAACATATGGTAAAAAAAATTCTTATTTATGATCTAGATGTACATCAAGGTGATGGCACTGCAAAAATTTTTGAAAATAATAATCAAGTTTATACACTCAGTATTCACTCAAAAAAAAATTATCCTTTAGTGAAACAAAAAAGCGACAAAGATATTGAGTTAGAAGATAATATAACAGATGATGATTATCTAAATACTGTTTCTAAAAGTTTAGAGATTGTAAATAAGATGAATTTTGATTTTGTATTCTATGTTGCTGGCGTGGATATTCATAAAAATGATAAATTAGGTAAATTAAATATTTCTACAGAGGGAATAGTAAAAAGAGAAAAAATGGTAATTAAAAATTTCTACAAAAATAATATTCCTTTATGTGGTGTACTAGGAGGTGGATACAACAAAGACTTTGATCATCTTGTATATTTACATTCTATCCTTCATCGAACCTGTCATGGAATTATAAATAATGAATATTAGAGATGAGGCTTTAAACCAATTAGAGCAATTTGGTGAAAATAATCTTGGTCTGTACGCCACGGAAAGAAATTTTGATTACGGTCCTCAAAAAAGAACAAATACAAGTAATTTATCAAAATATATTACTCACCGCGTCATAGACGAGGAGGAAGTAATTCAATCTGCCTATAAAAAGTTTTCGTTTAAAAAGATTGAAAAATTTATTCAAGAGGTTTTGTGGAGAACCTACTGGAAAGGCTGGCTTGAGATGAGACCTCAAGTTTGGCGTGACTACACGAAAGATGTTTTGGCACTTGCTGGAGAAAAACAAAAACAACCCTATCAGGACGCCATTAATGGAAAAACGTCCATCTCTTGCTTTAATGATTGGACAAAAGAATTACAAGAATATGGATATCTGCACAATCATACCAGGATGTGGTTTGCTAGCATTTGGGTTTTTACTCTTAATTTACCTTGGCAACTTGGAGCAGATTTTTTTCTCAAATATCTCAAAGATGGAGATGCAGCATCCAATACACTTAGCTGGAGATGGGTTGCTGGATTACACACTAAAGGCAAACACTACCTCGCATCTGAATGGAATATAAATAAATTTTGCTCTAAAAAATATAATAACTTAAAGTTAAATGAAAATGCTGGATGTTGTATTGAAAATAAAAACTATGAAATTATTCCTTTGCAATTTGAAAATATTAATTATGAAAATAGCCTAATGCTTTTTCATAACTTGGATTTTTCTTTCGCTACAAAATATCAAACTATTTTACAATGCAATTATTATGGAATGATTAATTTTAATTCAATACTACAAGATCACAATTATGCCAAAGATGTATTAGAATTGAAATCAAAAATTAATCAAAATTTACAAACATTAATAAAAGAGAAATATAACTCAGAAATAATTATTCATAATAAAGAAGAATTAAATAAAATTATTAAAGAGAAAAATATTTCAACTATTATTCTTCCCTACTTAACAACGGGTTATGAGAATGATTTTATTTCTACAATGAAAAATGAAATAAATATTAAATATTTAACTCGTGATTATGATAAGTTCTGCTGGCCTTTTGCTACGAAGGGATACTTTGCATTTAAAGAACAAATTCCAAAAATTATTGCAAAGTTTTTATAAAATTAATTAATTTTTATAATGCTTTCAATCATTGCTTTTAAGGAAGCCTGTTTTAATTGAAAGGAAATTTCAGCTTCACGCATATTTACTTTTCGAAAAGCAATTAAATTTCCGGGCAATATTTGAATTAAATTATTATAGTCGGCAGTAATCACAACTCCAATTTTTGGATAACCTCCTATTGTTTGATGATCTGACAACAACACGATTGGCTGACCATCAGCAGGTACTTGAATTGAACCACGAATAATTCCTTCAGATTTAATATTTGCACTTTTAATAAGTTCCACTTTTTTACCCTCTAATCTCATACCCATACGGTCAGTAAGACTAGTTATTTTAAACTCAGTGTGGAAAAAAGAGTGTACTCCTTCGTTAGAAAAATAATCTAATTGGGGTCCTTCTAACACTCTAATAACTGATTTTTTTTTAGGTTCAGGTAATCTAGACAAAGCAAATACATCCTCGGAAACCTTAGGTTGTTTTAATATAATCAGATCTCCATTTTTAATTTTTTCTCCATTATTTGGCCCTATTTTTGATCTCGGATTAACAGAAACACTGTGAAAATATTGCTTTAAGTTTATGCCGCCTTCAAAACCAAGATAACCATAGACAGAATCTTTAACGCTTTGAATATCAATAACATCGCCTTTTTTTAAATAATAACTTCTGTAAGATTGTCCCCGTATCATTTCTCCATCCTTATTACTGATCGTAAATATAACATTTCCTGTTATACAAATTTTAACGGACTCTTGATCAATTTGAATTTTTGGACCCTGATATGCAAATTCTATCATCCCCTCATTTTCCTTATTATGTAAAATTGCATTACATATTCTAAAATTATCATCATCCATGCATCCACTTGGGCCTATACCAAGGTACTGAACATTATATCTACCAAGATCTTGAAAGGAAGTTGAAATTCCTTCTCTCAAGATTTTAATACTATGAGACATTGTTTAAAAAATCTTTCATATTAAATTTTTGATGTTCGTCTTTAGAAATTTGATAAAACTTCACAGTATCTCCTGGTGAAAAAAGAGAGGGATTAGAAGAGTCTTGATTAAATAATTCAATTGGAGTGTTGCCTAAAATATTCCAACCACCTGGACTATCGTATGGATAAATTGCACAAAAATTTTCAGCGATAATTACTGATCCTCGATTAATTTTTACGCGAGGTGTTTTAAGTCTGGGACAGTATAATTGATTTTCTAAATCTCCCATATAAGGAAAGCCCGGGGCAAAACCCAGCATATAAATATAAAAAATAGTATTTAAATGTTTTTCAAGAATTGTATCAATGGATAACTTTGTATAGTCAGCTACTCTTTGTTGATCAATACCAAATTCTTTATCGTAACAAACGGGTATCGTCCATTGTTTGCCTTCCGAAAAAGAATTTGTTTGTTCTTTTGCAATACTTTCAACAAAAGAAATAATTTTTTTACTTGTTGTATTAGTTAAGTCAAAAAAAATAATTAATTTGTTATAAGATGGAATGCAGTTTTTAATTCCTTTGATTTCCTGATTAATTATTTTTTGTTGTAGTGTTTTAAAAAGAGCAATAACCTTTATATTGATTTCTTTTTTTACTTCATCTCCAAAATCACAGATGACTCCAGAGTCGCCATAACAAGTTATTTGTTTAATCATAAATTTTTGTTAATAATAACAAATATAAAGATAAAAAATATATGGAAGCGAATATTAATTGTGACATGGGAGAAACTTCAAAGTTTTCTTCCGCTGAAAATGACCCGGATTTACTAGAAATTATCAATACGGCTAATATTGCTTGCGGATATCACGCAGGCGATGAAGAAACGATGAGAAAAACTATTGTTTTAGCAAAAAAAAATGGGGTTAGTGTTGGTGCCCATCCTTCCTTCAATGACCCAGATAATTTCGGCAGATCAAGAATTACACTAGGAAAGAAAGAAGTGCATAAACTTATCTTGGATCAGATAGAAATAATTACAAAAATTGCGAATGAAGAAAACTATCCTATTACCCATGTAAAACCCCATGGTGCTTTAAGTAATATGGCATGTGAAGACTATGACTTGGCCTACTCTATTGGCGAGGCTATTAAAGCATTTGATAAAAATCTTATTTATATGTGTAATGCAAATACACAAATGGACAAAGCTGGTGACGCTTTGGGTTTAAAAGTAGCAAAAGAAATATTTGCAGACCGAAATTATAATGATGATGGAACGCTCGTTTCACGAAAATTAGGCCACGCTTTTGTAACTGACCCTCAAGAATCCCTTCAAAATATTTTAACAATGTTAAATGAAAAAGTAATCAAATGTCATTCTGGTAAAAAAATTCCTTGTGATATTCATACCATCTGTATTCACAGTGACGGTCCTACTGCTGTTGCTATTGCAAAAGAACTAAAACAAGGTCTTGTTCAAGCGGGTGTTAAATTAAAACCGTTAGATTTATTAGTACAATAAAAAAAGGCGACCAATTATGATCGCCTTTTCATTTTAAAAAATTTTTCTTTATTTTTTTTCAGCCCAAGTCGGCATAGGATATTTTAATTTGCAAGATGCTAAATTAAATGGATATACCGTACAGTATTTTCCATTTTGAACTTGCATTAAAATTCCACGCGTTCTTGTATTCTGACCATCTTTTCCAAACTTAACACCTTTGTAAGGAACAATTAAATGCTCAGGTCCAATATCTAGCTGTGTTAACGCTTGTCTAATTGCTTCAGGATCTGTAGAGCCAGCAATGTTAATTGCTTGCGCTAAAGCCATAAAGCCAGTGAAAGCTCTTGCAGGAACGTCTGACAAGTCTCTTCCACCAGAGTGTTTTTTAAAGATAGCATTTACTTTTCCAATCAATGGAATTGTTTTAGCCAAGTCAGTATTGAAAGGTGATCTTGTAATCACTCCTTCAGCTTTACTTCCCATAGTTGCAGTGAACTTTGGATCTGTATATCCAGCATTTTGTGCAACTAATAATTTAGGATTGTAATCTAACTCTTTCGCAGTATTTAAAAATAAATATGCATCAGATGTATAAGAAGAAGGCATTAACACATCTGGGTTTTTTGCTTTCAATCTTTGTACTTCAGAAGTTAAAGAAGTAGTTTTTGCTTTGTAGCTAATTTTTTCTACAACTTTATATCCTTGCTTCTTAGCCATTTTATTTTGTGTTCCACCGCTATCAGATCCCCAAAGAGTATCTTCATGTAAAATTCCGATTGTTTTTAACTTTCCACCTTGTTTGTTAAAATCATTCATGAATTCATACATTAGCTGAGTAAACTCACCATCATGTGGTGTAACTCTAAAGAAATACTTAAATCCCCTTTGAGTTAGTTTAGGAGAAGTAGACTCTCCATTCACCCAAGGTATCTTAGCTCTTTCTGTCACTTGACTAGCAGCACCAGTAACTGATGAGTAGTAAGCTCCAAACATTGCATGTACCTTATCAGAGTTTAACATTTTTTCTGTTTCACCAACTCCAACATCTGGCTTTCCAGCGTGATCTCCAACAACGATTGTCATTTTCGCTCCACCCGCACCTGGTAAACCACGTGTTTTAGCTAAAGGCATATCAATGTTATGGGAGTTGTTAATAATATCTAAAGCTGTTTGAACAGCAGCTACAGCATCTTTACCTACTTGGGCAACTGGCCCAGTCAAAGGATAAAGAACACCGATTTTTACATTTTCAACAGCATTTGAAATAGATGCCCATGAAAATATTAAAATTGTTAATAGTATTTTTTTCATTTTGTCCCTTTTTAATTAATTGAACGTACGAAAGTAATCAGGAACACTTGATATGTCAAATGCATATAAGTTAAGTCACTATTACCTTGTTGCAGTTACAATTTGTGTTAAAAAAATTACTTAAATAATATAAATACAAAAATCAATCAGGGGTTGTTTTGACATCAGAAATTATTTTACAGGCGGTTATTAGCGGTTTGTTAATGGGATTAATTTACGCTCTTATTGCTGCTGGGTTAAGTTTAATTTTTGGCTTAATGGAAATCGTAAACTTTGCTCACGGTGAGCATTTAATGCTTTCCATGTTCTCATCATTTTGGCTTTGGACTTTGTTAGGGCTCGATCCAATTTTTTCTATCCCCATTACTATTGCCATTTTAGCAGTTTCAGGAATTTTAACTCACTATTTTTTAATTCGATACATTTTAAAAGCTAAAATGTTAGTACAAATTTGTGCTACCTTTGGTTTGTCAATTTTCATTAGATCATTTGCACAATTTTTATGGACACCTGATTTTCGAAATGTCAAAGATCCAATTTTAAGCGGACGAATTGAAATAGGAAATATCTTTATTGGTCAACCACAGTTGTATGCAAGTTTGATTTGCTTGGTTGCTTTCTTTTTATTGTATTTATTTGTAAACAAAACTGAAACTGGTCTTGCCTTACAAGCAACAGCACAAGATAGACAAGCTGCAGAAATACTCGGAATACCATCAGACAAGATGTTTGCTCTTGGATGGGCTATTGGACTAGGCTGTGTTGCAGTAGCAGGCGTCATGCTTTCAAATTATTTTTTTATTTTTCCTGATGTAGGCGTCAACTTTGCACTGTTTGCTTTTGTGGCAGTAGCGCTAGGTGGATTTGGAAGTATTATTGGATGTTTGTATGCGGGTATTATTATTGGTCTTGTAGAGTCTGTTGGTGGATTGTTAATTGATCCATCTTTCAAACTTTTATACGTTTTTGCAATCTATCTTGCTGTAGTTATTTGGAAACCGCAAGGAATGTTTGGAAGATATTAATGAATTCTTCACTTGAAACTGCAAAATTAGAACCTGTTTGGAACACCAATAAAAAAGTTGTTTTTTCAGTTGTTGGTTTACTAATAGGTTTACTTCTTTTTCCCCTTGTAGATCCAAATACTTTCTACCTTCATTTAATGATTATGATTTTTATGCATGCGGTTATGGCTCAATCTTGGAATGTGATTGCTGGTTTTTCAGGACAAATTAGTCTAGGGCATGGTGCTTTTTTTGGTATTGGTGCATATACGAGTTCTTTTTTCTTTGTTGAATATGAGCTCACACCTTGGATAGGAATCTTAATTGGAATTCTATTCTCTGGAATAATTGCTGCATTTATAGGAGCAGTAGTATTAAGGCTGAGCGGTCACTATTTTGCCATTGCAACTTTATTAATTGCCATCAGTTTTCAAGTTGTATTTCAACGTTGGGAATTAGTGGGTGCGGCTTCCGGAATATGGATACCTCTTACAGAGGGAAGTTCTTGGATTAAGTTACAATTTCATGATGGAAAGACTGAATACTATTACATTTTCTTAATTTTATTTGTTTTCATTTATTTTTTAACCTGGATGCTAAGTCGTTCTAAAATTGGATTTAGACTAAGAGCTGTCAGAGATGATCCACAAGCAGCATCTAGCCTTGGTATCAATGTTTCAAAATATAAAATTATTGCTTATGTGATTTCAGCAATCATTATGGCACCGATTGGAAGTTTGTTTGCTCAATATATTTTAATTATTGATCCTGATAGAATGTTTAATATTGAAATATCTATTATAGTTCTTCTAATTACCGTTCTTGGTGGAATTGGAAATGTTTGGGGACCTCTTTTGGGTACAGCAATTTTAATTCCCATTTCGGAATACTCTAGAATTTATTTTGGTGGAACTGGCGGGGCTGTTGACTTAATGATTTATGGAGTAATTTTAATGTTAATATGCATATTTAGACCTGCTGGTCTTATATCTTTGCTTCCACTACATATTTTAGAAAGAGAAAAACAAAGATGAATATTCTCTCCGTAAAAAATATCAGCAAATCATTTGGAGGCATTCATGCAAATTCCGATATATCTTTTGATGTACCTCAAGGAACTATCCTAGGTGTAATTGGACCTAATGGCGCTGGTAAATCAACTCTATTCGATCTAATTACTGGTTACACAAAACCCGATCAAGGTGAAGTTTACTATAAAGAAAAAAATATATTTGGATTACGACCAGATATTATTTCTAATCTTGGGGTTGGAAGAACTTTTCAGAAATTAAAACCTTTTGCAGATCAAACTTTACTTGAAAATGTAATGATTGGATCCTTTGCTAAAGAGTCAAATATTACAAAAGCGAGAAACGCTGCATTAGAAATTATTGAATTTGTAGATTTGATTGAAAAAAGACATCATTTTGCAAGAGAGCTTTCCACAGGACAAAGAAAAAGACTTGAGCTTGCAAGGGCCATGGCAACTAAGCCTGACTTGCTTTTGATGGACGAAGTTACAGGAGGAGTGGATCAAAAAACAATCCCCGGTCTTGTCGAGTTAGTAAAAAAATTAAAAAAAACTGGAGTTACAATTATTACTATTGAACACAATATTAATATCATTATGGATATTTCAGATAATATATTGGCATTAGATCAGGGTAAAAAAATCGCTTACGGAATTCCAAAAGAAATACAAAACAATAAGCAAGTGATAGATGCTTATTTAGGGACTGTGGATGCTGCTTAATATTAAAAATATTGATGTTCTCTATGATGATTTCCAAGTGATTTGGGACATGTCTTTATCGGTAAATAAAGGAGAAATGATTGCATTATTGGGTCCAAATGGGTCAGGCAAAAGCACAATTTTAAATACTATTAGCAATTTAATTTCGCCAAAAAAAGGTTCGATTGAATTTAATGGAGAAGCTATTCATACTGTTCCAACTTACCAGAGAACTAAAATTGGTATTTCTCATGTTCTAGAGAGAAGAAGAGTATTTCCTTATTTAACAGTCATGCAAAATTTACTATTAGGTGCTTGGCATGAAGATGCAAAAAAAGATATGAATAAATCTTTAGAGTATGTTTACTCCATCTTTCCAAAATTACAAACTAGGTCTGATCAATTAGCTCACACAATGTCTGGAGGAGAACAACAAACACTTGCAATTGCTAGAGGCCTCATGGGATTGCCAAAACTATTGATGGTGGATGAACCTTTTTTAGGATTGTCTCCAATGGTTGTTAAAGATCTAATTCAAATTTTTAAAAATATTGCAAAAAGCGGAATTGCAATTTTATTTGTTGAACAAAACGTGCGGTTAGCACTTAGTATGGCAGATCGTGGTTATATCCTTGAAAGCGGCAGACTTGTCATAACCGGTGAGGCAAAAGATTTAATTGATAACGAAAAAGTAAAAAAAGTTTTTTTGGGCGATTAATTATAAAGCCGCAAGATCCGTATTTAACTTATCTGTAATTAACATTTTGCCAGGATGGTGGGTAATACAAAAATCAGGTTTAGAACTTTCCAATACTGATTGGGGAGTAACACCACAAGCCCAAAATACAGGTATCTCATTATTTCGTAAAACTCTTGGAGCATCTCCATATTCTGGTTTCATAATATCTTTAATTCCAATTTCATCTGGATTGCCTAGATGAATGGGAGCACCATGTACTGCCGGAAACCTAGAACTAATTTGAATGGATCGAATGGCATCTTTTGCATTTAAAGGTCTCATGGAAACGACTAACTTTCCTGAAAATTGCCCAGCTGGTTCACAATCAATGTTTGTTCGATACATTGGAACAATTGTATCATTAGTAATATGCTGCATCTCAATTCCAGATTCTATCAGGGGTAATTCAAATGACATGGAACAACCTAATACAAAGGTAACTAAATCATCATTCCAATATTTTTTAATATCTAAAGGTTCGTCTACTAAATTTCCTTTTTCCCAAACTCGGTATTGCGGAACATCTGTACGTATATCAATATCTCCAAGGTCTTTTAGCATAGGATCACCTTTCGTTCCAAAGCCAATCAATGGACATGGTTTAGGATTTTTTTGACAAAAAGAGGCAAAATCTAAAGCGTATTTGCTTGGCAAAATACAAAGGTTGCCTTGCACGTATTTACCAGCAGTTCCCGCTGTTTGTTCGGTGTATTTATTTTCTCTTATAACTTTTCGTGCTTCTTTAGGATCCTGAATATCTAACATAAAATTTTTTAACTATTTTAATACTACTATAATTTTTTCTACACTTATATTTGATTTTACAAAATAAAAATTAGTTATATGTATTTCAGGCAATGTTTTTTAGCAATTTAATTAAAGAGATAAAAGGAGTGGCAATTCCTCTTTTTAAAATCCTAATACCTTTTGTATTTATTATCAAATTATTAGAAATTATTGGTGCTATTACTTTTTTATCTAAAATTTTTGCACCCTTGATGAGTTTAATAGGGCTTCCACCGGAACTTGGAATTGTTTGGGTTACTGCTTTTACGGTAAATATTTATGCTTCCTTAGTATTATTTGTAAATATTATTCCTGGTCTAGATGTAACCGTTGCTCAGATAACTATCTTAACAACAGCAATGTTGCTTTGTCATAACCTTGCAATCGAGTCTGCTATTTCGAGAACAGCTGGAGTTTCTTTTATCTATACTGTTTTTTTTAGAATTATTTCTGCTTTTATAATTTGCTTTATATTGGGAAAAATTTATCAAAGTTTTAATTTTTTAAATGAGCCTTACAAAACTTTATTTACTATTGAACCTCCAAAAGAAGGTTTAGTTTTTTGGTTTCAAGATCAAGTAATAAATCTTCTATATATTTTAGGTATTGTGATTGTCATGGTCACTTTTTTAGAAATATTAAAAAAAATTGGTGTTGAACAATTTTTAAAAGCAATACTAATTCCTCCTTTAAAATTATTTGGCATCGGTAAAGATGCAATGAATATTATTGTTGTTGGCATGACTATAGGTTTGCAATTTGGTGGAGGTGTATTAATCCGAGAGGTGAATACAGGAAGAATTGATAAGCAGAGTGTATTTCTTGCTGTCTCGATGCTAAATCTACTTCATGCGATCATTGAAGATACACTCTTAATGTTAGCAGTGGGTGGTCATTTTTCAGGAATATTTTTTGCACGAATTATATTTAGCTTACTAATTTGCCTTTTGATGTTCAAAATCTACCAAAGGTTCAGTAGTTTTTTTTCTAAATATATATTTAGTAAAAAACTCAACGCCCTTCCTGAAATAAAAGATTGAATAAAAACTAAAATACAATAAATTATATCTATGGTTAAAGCAGTTAGAATTGAAAAATTTGGTGGTCCTGAAGAATTTAAGCTTGTTGATGTTGAGCTTCCTAAATTAAATCCTAATGAAGTTGTGGTAAAAAATTTAGCTATAGGACTGAATTATATTGATGTTTACCACAGAACAGGACTTTACCCCATTCCATTGCCAAGTGGTATTGGACTTGAAGCTTGTGGAATTGTTGAGGAGATTGGTTCAGAAGTAAATTTATTTAAAGTTGGTGACCGAGTAGCTCACTCATCTATGCCAATTGGATCTTATTCAGAAAAACAAGTATTTCCTCAAGAAAAACTTGTTAGCGTTCCAGATGGAATCTCTAATGAAATAGCAGCAGTTATTATGCTCAAAGGAATTACTGCAGAATACTTATTACATCGATCCTACCCAGCTAAAAAAGGAGATAAAATTTTATTTCATGCTGCAGCAGGAGGTGTTGGACAAATTTTATGTCAATGGGCCAATTCTATTGGTTGTACTGTTATTGGAACAGTCGGTTCTAAAGAAAAAGAAGCTATTGCAAAAAAAAATGGCTGTCATCATGTAATTAATTATACAGATCATAATTTTGTCGAAGAAGTTGAAAAGATAGTTGGCAAAAATGGAATTGATGTTGTCTATGATGGTGTCGGTGCTTCTACATTTGAAGGTTCAATTGAATGTTTGAAAATTAGAGGAATGATGGTTGCATTTGGTAATGCATCTGGTTACGTTAAAACTCTTGATATAAAAAAACATATTAATACTAAAGGTTTGTTTTTTACTCGTCCATCGATTGCACACTACACTGTTACAAGAAAAGAATTAGAAGATGCAGCGGCGACAGTATTTGATGCAATTTTGACTGGAAAATTTAAAGTAGATATATTTAAAAAGTTTTCACTATCAGAAGCGCAAAAGGCTCATGAAGAGTTAGAAGCTAGATTGCTCAAAGGTCCTGCCGTTATACTTCCCTAATTCATCCAAAATAAAACTACAATCATTACTAATAAAAAAGCCATGATGTAATGATAAATTGCGATAGAAGTTTTATTTGTTAGCACTGTTTTTAAATAACCTCCAAACATTGCCCATGTGCTGATTGATAAAAAAGCCGATAAACAGCATAGGCTAATAACTATGATAGTATCTCTTATAAAATTTTCATTATTATCAATAAATTTCGTAACAATAATAATTGCCGTAACCACTCCCTTAGGATTAATAAATTGAAAAAAAAAATAAGGTACAAATCTTATTGGCTTATCTAATTCCTTTTCTTCAATATTTTTAGTTTGGCTCAATTTATATGCCAAATAAATAAGAAAAACAGATCCGGAAACCTCTAAAATAGTTTGAACAATAGGATATTGTCTAAAAATAAAAATAAGACCAAAATTCGTAGCCAAAATTAAAGCAGGCCACCCGAAAGTGACGGCCATAATTAAGGGAATTGTTTTTTTTAATCCAAAATGAAATCCAGAATAAGAAGCAAATATATTATTAGGACCGGGTGTAAAATTTCCAACAAACAAGAGTAAAGCTAAGGGTAAGAAAAGATCGTACAAATTGTTAAAAATGTAAATATTCGTAAAAAGATCTCACTGCAATTATTAAAAGAAAAAATCCAAAAATCTTACTTAATAATCCTTTGTCAATTTTATGAACTAATCTAGCTCCTATGGGAGCCATCATCATTGTGATGGGGACAAATACTAAAAAACCTGGAAGATTAACGTAGCCATAACTAAGAGGTGAATTAACTTCATCAAATAATCTACCGCTTAAAGACATGCTCACTGCACCAGCTACTGAAATTAAAAATCCAATGGCAGCAGAAGTACCAATGGCATTTCGAATAGAATAACCAAATAACCGCATAAAGGGTACAGATAAAGATCCTCCGCCAATGCCAAGTGGAACTGAAATAAAGCCGATAAAAGTTCCTATAAAACTTTTAATTGCGCTTGGAATGTTTCTTGGAGTTTCTCCTAATTTTTCTCTAAAAAAAATAAAAAAGATACCTACGCAAGCTGAGAAAATAGAAAATAACAAAAGAAGTTTTTTAGTTTCTAAATTAGATGCCATGACGGTTCCTAAAATAACTCCCGCTACAACAAATAATCCAAATGATTTTATTAATGCAAAGTCAACAGCTTTAAACTGCATGTGGGTTTTGGTGCTCATGACTGAAGTTGGAATAATAATTGCTAAAGATGTGCCTAACGATAAATGCATTTTAGTAGTTTCGTCAAAATGCAAAACGGTAAAAGCATAATATAAAGCAGGAACCATTAAAATTCCTCCTCCTACCCCAAGTAATCCTGCCATAAATCCTGAGATAGTTGCTGCTACCGCAAGTATCGAAACTAAATTTAATAATTCATAAAAAGTTAAGCCGTCAAACATAATTATCTTTCAGCAATCAACTTTTCATTATTTTGTACAACTTCTAAAATATGATTTACTTTTTGAAAATCGGAATCTCTAGCCATCATATTATTTGACAAATACTGTTTCCATTTGGTTGCACCTTTTTGACCATGATACAAACCAACTGTGTGTCTCATGATTTGATTAACCCTTGTACCTTTTTTAACCTCCTCAGCAACATATTTGACAAGTTCTTCAATTATTTCAGACCTGCTTAAAATATCGGAATTATTGAAAATATCCTTTTCAATATCAGCTAAAAAATAAGGTGATTGGTAAATAGCTCTACCAATCATAACACCGTCAACGTTTTCTAAATGAGATTGGATTTGTTCACAGTTTGTGATTCCCCCATTGATAATAATTTCCAAATCTTGATTTGCTCTTTTTATTTGATTAACCATTTCATAATTTAATTTTGGAATTTTTAAATTTTCTCTTGGCGACAAACCTTTTAAAATAGCTTTTCTAGCATGTAAGATAATAGTCTTGGAACCTGCAGATGAAATTTTATTTACAAAATTATTTAAATAATCAAATTCCTCAACATCATCAAAACCAATTCTAGTTTTTGCAGTTACAGGAATTTTACAACTATTCACCATTTCATGAATACATTCAGCGACTAGATCTGGTTCTTTAATTAAACATGCACCAAATTTATTTTTTTGAACTTTTTTACTTGGGCAACCTAAATTAATATTAATTTCATCATAACCCATGTCTTCAGCAATTTTAGCTACTTCTGCTAAATCATTTTTATTTGATCCTCCAACTTGTAAAGCCAAGGGTTTTTCAAAATTTCTAAAACCGAGCACCTTTTCCCTGTCGCCTTTTAAAGCAGCGCCAGTTGCAATCATTTCGGTATACAAAAGAACATTTTTACTAATAAGACGCAAAAAATAACGATCATGCCGATCCGTGCAATCCATCATGGGAGCAACAGAAACCGTTCGGTTAATTTTAGACATATTTTTTTATTTTATCAGAATAAGAAATTTGATGATTACTAATATACTCTTCATGAATTTTTTCTAGCTTATCTAAATGATAAATATAATTCACCATGATTCCAAAAGACTCGTTGTATCCATAATCAGAAATATTTCCATTGATAACAATGTTTTCAATACTTGCGCCATTTCCTAAGTGAAAACGAGTTACTGCATTAACAGGCTTGCCATTCACTTTTTCTTTAATCAAATAATGAATTGTTAGTTTTTTTATAATTTTTTTATGTTCAATTATTCTTGGATCCCCAATTTTAATTTCTGTTGATCGTAAAAATTTAACTTTTTCATAATCTTCACTTCCTAAAATAGAACGTAATTTATTTTCTTCTATATAATTGACCCATTCTGCAAAACCTGGGAGTGGTGAAAGCGTTCCAAAGTGTTTAATTTTTGGATTTTCCTGCTGTATTTCATACACGACTCTTTTAATTAAAAAGTTTCCAAGCGTAACACTTGTTAATCCTTGCTGACAGTTGCTTATAGAATAAAAAGTTGCAGTATCAGCTTTTGGTTGATTAGGTGTCATAGGCTTAATGATATCTTGAACAGAGCTTGCCAAGCCTTGTGTAAAAGCAACTTGAACAAAGATAAGAGGCTCATCTGGTAATACTGGATGAAAGTATGCGTAAAATCTTCTATCCTCATCTAGTCTACGTTTTAAATCTGTCATGTCTTTAATTTTATGAACTTTCTCATAAGAAATAATTCTTTCTAGAACAGCAGCTTTTGTATCCCAAGTAATTCTCTCTAAACGTAAAAAACCTGGATTAAACCAAGATCGAAACAAATGTCTAAAATCTTCATCTAAATTTGATAGCGACGAATCTTCCAATACAAAGCGTAATAAATCTTCTCGCATTGATACTAAAAATGCAGTTCCATTAGGAGCCATGTTCATTCGTCTGATAAATTCCTGACGCTTTCCTTCTGCTAAAGAAGATAATTCTTTTAGTGTATTGGTATTTTTATTTTTAATAAATTCTAATGATTTTTTTTCTGCAGCTTCTAAATTAGGTTTAAACTTTTCATCAACCGCTATAAAGAATTTTTTTTTATCCTCTTTAGATAAAGATAAATAAATTTCTGAAATTTCTCTAGCAATTGCAATACCGCTGGCAACGCCCTTATAGGAAATTAAATCATCACAAAGCTCCAATAAGGTTTCTAAGTTTTTTTGGACTGGTAAAGCCTTGTTAAGCAACTCTTTGCCTGCATCGGCAATAGAGTTAATTATTTTTTTTAAAAACATTTATTTGCTGAATAAGTACTTAGGCAACCACGTTGCAATTTCAGGAAAAATACAAAGTATTATAATTCCTAAAACCATACATAGCATAAAAGGAAATGATCCTCGTAAAATTTCTGGTAATGAGATGTCAGGTGAAATTCCCTTAATTACATATAAATTTAAACCAACTGGCGGAGTGATTAAGCCAATCTCCATATTTATAGTCAAAATAACCGCAAACCAAATGGGGTCAAAACCAGCCTGTTCAATGATGGGTAATAAAATCGGTGTTGTCATTACAATGATAGCCACAGGTGGTAAAAAGAAACCAGCAACCAATAAGAAAATATTAATCATAAGCATTAATACCCAACGATTAACCTCCAGTGATGTCATTGCCTCCGCAACACTTTGTGTGATGTACAAATTAGATAAAGTAAAACTAAAAAGGTAAGAAGCAGCTATGATCATTAAAATCATAGTGCTTTCTTTCATGGATTCTTTAATAATTTTCCAAATTTTTACAGGATTGTAGATTTTATAAATTACAGCAACTAAAACTAAACAGAAAAAAGCACCAACGCCCGATGCTTCTGAGGGGGTAGCAATACCACCATACAGAACATATAAGACACCAACGACAACTAACAAGAAGGGAGCAATTCTAGGTAAAATTTCAAATCGTTCCTTCCAGCTAAAAGATTTAAATGCAACGGTAGTAAAATTTTTATCTTTATTAGTCATCCAAGTTTTAAAAATTGCCCAAATCATAAACAAACCAGTCAACATTAAACCTGGAAAGATTCCTGCCATAAACAATTGACCAATCGAAGTCTCTGTAGAAATTCCGTAAACAATCATTGTAATAGATGGAGGGATTAAAATTCCTAAAGTTCCACCCGCAGCAATGGTGCCGGCACTAATTTCTTTTGGATAGCCTCTTTCACGCATTTCTGGAATTCCCATTTTTCCAATTGCAGCGCAAGTTGCAGGTGAAGATCCGCTAAGCGCAGCAAATAAAGCACAGGCACCTAAATTAGAAACTACTAAACCACCAGGAACTCTATTTAACCAGCGATCAAGAGCTGAATATAAATCTTTTCCAGCTGGAGAAGATGCGACGGCAATACCCATCACAATGAACATGGGAATCGAAACAATGGTAAATTCCTCTAATCCAGAAAAAAATGTATCAGCAATAACTCTTGTCATTCCCAAACCTTCAAATCCAAGCAAAAAGATAAGTGCAATAACCCCAAGACCAAAAGCAACTGGAATACCAATTGAAAAGACAAGCAAAGTTGAACAAACTAATAACAAGCCAATTTGAAGTGGTTCCATTATGAGATAGTCTCCTCTAGTACTGCATCTGGAAAAGGCATTTCTCTTCTTGTAATTAATGAAAGAATATCAGCAATATATTGTAAAATCATAATAAACATTCCAAGTGGTAATGGAAAATGTAGCTTCCACAAATATGCATTCCAAATCGTTCCTGTGGTGTGATTATTAATATACGCGTCATACCACCAGTGCGCTGATAAATAAAAAATAACTGAACAAAAAATTAATGACAAAACAGATGATAATAAAGCAAGAATTAACTTACCTTGATAACCAAGATAATGGGGTAAAAGCTCAACATTTACATGTCCTTTTTTTAATAAAACATATGGACAACCAATAAAAGTTCCACCTGCTAAAGAATAAATAACAAATTCTGTTTGCCAAGAAGTTGAAAGATTAAAAACATATCGTTCCACAACCATGTCGATGATAACTAAAATAGCTAGACACAACAGAGCTGTTGCTACAGTTCCGCAAAAGAGAGAAATTCTATGTACCGACCTTATAAAAAAATCCATAAACAAAAAAACAAACCCCAGATCATCTCTGGGGTCTGTTTTAATTACTTAATTATTATTTAACTGCTAAAGCTTGCTCTAACAATTTTGCTCCAGCTGGAACTTTTGCAGAGAAATCTTTAAATGAAGTTTTCTTAGCAATTTCCAACCAAGCTTTATAGTCCTTCTCAGACATGTAAGCTAATTTAACGCCAGCGGCTTTAAACTTATCTTCCATTTTTTTGTCTAAGTTTGCAACCTGTCCAAGCATCCAGTCTTCAGCTTTTTTAC
>Ga0181597_10001867_pt1 | contig 23344 bp, 20 predicted proteins | sample 041ome_5_FD_148647 | JGI IMG/M metagenome (GOLD analysis project Ga0181597, IMG submission 148647) | Coastal salt marsh microbial communities from the Groves Creek Marsh, Skidaway Island, Georgia - 041403US metaG (spades assembly) | ecosystem: Environmental > Aquatic > Marine > Intertidal zone...
GCAGCTGCTGGAGAAGCTGCAGCTGGAGAAATCTGGCGTGCAGAAAGACCTGAAAAAAACCGAAAGCGAAATGGGCCAGCTAGAAAAGCAGGTCAAAGGTTTGCAGCAGGACCTGAAAAACAGCGAAGAGGAAATCCAGCGCCTCGATAGCGAGAAAAAAAAACTCCAGGGCGCACGCCTTGAGCAACAACGCCTGATTGGCATCCAGGCCCGCGCCGCTTACCAAAGCGGCCGCCAGGAGTACGTCAAGCTGCTGCTCAATCAGCAAAACCCGGAAAAATTCTCGCGCACCCTGACCTACTACGATTACCTCAGTGAAGCGCGCATGGAACAACTCAGCGCCTTCAATGAAACCCTGCGCCAGCTCGCCAATGTCGAGCAGGACATCGTCAACCAGCAAGCCACGCTGCTCGAACAGAAAAGCGCCCTGGATGGCCGCCGTGAACAACTCGCCAGCGTGCGCAAAGAACGCCAGCTGGCCCTGGCCAAACTGAGCAAGGAATTCTCCGCCCGCGACCAGAAGCTCAAAGCCCGCCAGCAGGAACAAGCCAATCTGGCGCGGGTGCTAAAAACCATCGAAGCCACCCTCGCCCGCCAGGCTCGCGAGGCCGAAGCGGCGCGCCAGCAAGCGCTGCTGGCGCAGCGTGAGCAACAACCGAGCACGCCTGGCAAACCTGCCAGCAGTGGCCCACTGGTCAGCGCTGGCGCCAGCTTCGGCGGGCCATTTGCCAAAGCCCGCGGCAAGTTGCCCTGGCCGGTCAATGGCCGCCTTGTGGCACGCTACGGCACGCCTCGCGGTGGTGATGCGCGCACCAAATGGGACGGCGTGCTGATCGGCGCCACTGCCGGCAGCCAGGTGCATGCGGTGCATGGCGGGCGCGTAGTGTTTGCCGACTGGTTGCGCGGGGCCGGGCTTCTGGTCATTCTCGACCATGGCAACGGTTACTTGAGCCTCTATGGGCATAACCAAAGCCTGCTCAAAGACGCCGGCGACGTGGTCAAAGCCGGCGAAGCCATCTCCACCGTAGGCAACAGCGGCGGCCAAGACAGCTCGGCGCTGTATTTCGCCATTCGCCAGCAGGGCCGCCCGATTGACCCCGCACAATGGTGCCGCGCACAAGGATAAGTGCCGCGTTTATCGATTCTGGACCAGGAGTACGTTCAACATGCCGCATCTGTTCCGCCTCACCGCCCTCGCGCTGGCTGTTACCCTGCTGGGCAGCACGGCCGCCGTCGCCGCACCGGCCGCAGCCCCAGCAACCGCCAATGACAGCGCGCCATTGCCGCTGGACGAGCTGCGCACCTTTGCCGAAGTCATGGACCGCATCAAATCGGCCTATGTCGAGCCTGTCAGCGACAAGACCCTGCTGGAAAACGCCATCAAGGGCATGCTCAGCAACCTTGACCCGCACTCGGCGTACCTGGAGCCTGAGGCCTTCCGCGATCTGCAGGAAAGCACCAGCGGCGAATTCGGCGGCCTGGGCATTGAGCTTGGTAGCGAAGACGGCTTTCTCAAGGTGGTGTCGCCCATTGATGACACCCCTGCGTCTGCCGCCGGCATCCAACCCGGCGACCTGATTGTGAAAATTAACGGCCAGCCGACCAAAGGCCTGTCGTTGATGGAAGCGGTCGAGAAAATGCGCGGTAAAGCCGGCACAGATATCGAGCTGACCCTGCTACGCGAGGGCGGCAAACCCTTCGATGTCGAGCTGACGCGCGCGGTGATCAAGGTCAAGAGCGTGAAGAGCCAGCTGCTTGACGACGGTTACGGCTACATCCGCATCACCCAATTCCAAGTCAACAGCGGTGAAGAAGTCGGCAAGGCGCTGGCCAAGCTGCGCAAGGACAACGGTAAAAAGTTACGCGGCCTGGTACTCGACCTGCGTAACAACCCCGGCGGCGTGCTGCAAGCCGCCGTGGAGGTTACCGACCACTTCCTCAAGAAAGGCCTGATCGTCTACACCGAAGGGCGCATCGCCAACTCCGAGCTGCGCTTCAACGCCGACCCGGCCGACGCCAGCGAAGGCGTACCGCTGGTGGTGCTGATCAACGGCGGCAGTGCCTCGGCCTCGGAAATCGTTGCCGGCGCCCTACAGGATCACAAGCGCGCGGTACTGATGGGCACCGACAGCTTCGGTAAAGGCTCGGTGCAAACCGTGCTGCCGCTGAACAATGACCGCGCCCTGAAGCTCACCACGGCGCTGTATTTCACCCCCAACGGCCGCTCGATCCAGGCGCAGGGCATCATCCCAGACATCGAGGTGGCGCGCGCCAAGCTGACCCGCGAGCAGGCCGAGAGCGGCATCAAAGAAGCCGACCTGCAAGGCCACCTGGGCAACGGTAACGGCGGCGCAGATAAACCGAGCAAGAGCAAAACGCCGGCCAAAGCCAACCCGCAGGATGACGATTACCAACTAAGCCAGGCCTTGAATTTGCTCAAAGGCCTGAACGTCACCCGCGGCGACTAAAGCCGCCAGGTAGGTACTAAAAAGCCCGGACTTGAGCCATCAAGTCCGGGCTTTTTTATCAGCGATCAGACGCTACAGATAGTTATTGGTCATCTCGTCGACAAAGCCCTCAGCACGCAGCTCGTCCAAGGCCTTTTGCAGGCGCTGCACCACTTCATCGGGGGTGTCTTTGTTCAGCGCCAGATACAACTCCGCTTCGTTGAAGCGCAGCGCCGTATTCAAGCCACTGACGCCTTCCTGCTTGGCCAGATAACGCCCAACCGGGTCAGTGGTGGCCCACAGGTCGATCTTACCGCTGAGCAGCTTTTTGATGTTTTCCTGATCGCGCAAGGCGTTGTTCGGCGCTAAACCTTGGCTTTCCAGGTGCTGGCTAACGGCATCGTTCTTGTACGCGCCAATCTGGTACTGCGCAGCGTCCTTAAGGTTGGCGACACTGAGGTTATTGCCCGGCGCCGCTAACAGCACCCAACCGGTCTTGGCCAGCGGCCCGACCCACTTGAACAACGGCTGCCGTTCAGGCGTGAAGGTGGTGGAGAACAGGCCGTAGTTGGGCTTATCCAGGGTCAGACGGTAGAGGCGATCCCAGGGAAAGCGCAGGGTCAGGGTGTAGTTGATGCCGGCTCGCTTGAACATCGCCCGGACAATCTCGGCACTGATACCGTCAATGCCATCATCACGGGCAAAGTTCTTGTCATCCACGGCCATATTGAACGGCGGGAAGTTCTCGGTCAGCAGCACCACTTTGTAATCATCCGGCAGCTCTGCGCGAGCTGCGCATGCGCTCAGCGCCAGGCCTAACAACAGGCCGGTTTTCAGGGTTTTCAACATAGGTCATTCCGCTCGCATGAATTGTGATTATGGCTAGCGGCATCCCTGCTCGGGCGTAGGCCCGGCGACGTAGGGTACTTAGCGTCAACCATCCTTGGTCGCGGACCGGCTGGTGACCGGCCCGCTGGTTTCACGCATTACAGGTAGTTGTTCAGAATATCGTCAACAAAGCCTTCGCTGCGCATCTTGTCCAACTCGGCTTGCAGTTTCTGCACCACTTCATCCGGCACCTCTTTGTTTAGCGCCAGATACAGCTCGGCGCTGTCGAAGCGCAGAATAGTTTTCAGGCCGGAAATGCCTTCCTGCTTGGCCAGGTAACGGCCGGCAGGGTCGCCCGTGGCCCACAGGTCAATCTGGCCAGCCATCAGCTTCTTGGCATTTTCTGTATCACGCAAGGCCGTGACCGGCTCCAGGCCTTTTTCCGCCAGGTGCTGCGCAATGGCGTCGCCCTTGTAGGCACCTATCTGGTACTGCTTGGCGTCTTCCAGGCTGGTTAGGGTAATGGGGCTATCGGCCTTGCCAAGCAGCACCCAGTCATCGGGGCCAATCGGCCCGACCCATTTAAACAGCGCCTCGCGGTCAGGCAGACGCGCGGTCACGAACACACCATAGCCGGGCTTTTCCAGCGCCAATTTGTAGATGCGATCCCAAGGGAAGCGCAGAGTCATGTTGTAGTGAATACCGGCACGTTTGAACATCTCACGGACAATATCCACCGCAATGCCATCAATATTGTCTTCTTGCGCAAAGTTCTTGCCGTTGATCGCCATGTTGTACGGCGGGAAGTTCTCGGTCAGCAGGACCATGCGGTAATTCGGGTCGATTTCCGCCCGAGCACTGCCCGCGAGCACCATAACAGTGCCGGCAAGAGCGGCGAGTAGTTGCTTCAACATGACGTCTCACTTCGTTAGTAGGCCGGAGCTGCAAACGTACTCGGCCAAGTTGGCTTAACCCCGCCTGCAATAAACCCAGGCACGGATACATATTCGCTTTGCGTGGATGGCGCCTCGCGCGCTTTAAGTGCTCATTTTGAGCACTGCTGCCGCACATCGCCAGAGGCCGGCGGCCGGCGGCCAAGGCAAATAACTACAGCGAACCGCACGCAAACAGGCCGATTTTAGCGAGACAGTCGACATTTAGCTGTCGACTACCCCGCAGCAGTGGTCAGCAGGTCTGCCAACCACGCGGCTTAATGCACTGGAGCAGACGACAACTGCCGGCCTAGAGCCGAACGCAGCAAGCAGTTAGCGACTTAGGCATGCACCGAGGCAAGGCCACCTGCAGACTCAAAGTCACTTGGCCGAGGGAAAAGCTCTGAGCGTATCCGGTCTAGCTTGTCGCGCATTGTTGCGACGTCTGAGCGGTCGTCCGTTGTGTCGTTGATGCAGATGCACAGGTGACGCCCGAGCGAGTCCAGCAGCGATGCGACCCGGTCATGCTCAACATCATCGGTGAACAGGTAGCGGCACTGTTCCCAACCAATATCGGCTCGGCCATGGGTTGCACACCAGTCGAGGTACAGGTTAGCCAGAATGCTCTGGCCAGTGCGGCGCCTGAATTTCTCCTGACGAACCTCATCGAAAATTTCGGGGTGCGCCGCTTCAAGCTCCATCATCCAGCTCTTACGAATGCCTTTGGGCGCGTGCTCAGGGATGAACGCGATGCTCGATGCGCCATAGGTTGTTTGCATCCAGTGCCGCGCGTTACTGGCATCGTTATGGCCCGACAGCTGCAGATCGGCATCACCGGTTGGGATGGGCTCTCGGGTTAAAAACACCATCGCGCCAACCGCGCTGAAAAAGTCTGCGGGCTTAACAGGCCGGGTCAGCATTTGATCGTCGTTGAATGAAACGAAATGCTCAGCCAAGTCGGGAATATGGTGCAGCGCCGACTCGATAGCCCGGGATGAGAATGTCGGCAGGTAGCGCGCATCCAGAATCTGCGAATGATCAACGATGCGCAGCCGAGGGTGCTCCGCGATAAAGCTTGGCACTTGCTGATCGGTGACAATAAAGATGTTGCCGTCTATGCCCCAGAATTGTTCCATCGAGCGAAGCAAAAACAATAAATCGTCGTTATCTCGATAGCGTCCCTCGCCATTGGCAAAGGGCAGCAGGTCGCGCCGCGGTTCACCCGAGTGATATTCGCGTTTGGCCCGCCAATTAGCGTCACCTCCATCAACCCACGTGATAACGGCATCAACTTGCATGTCTAATCCAGCTCTGATTCAGGGCAACTACAACAATCGTCATATGCGCACGGCTGAAAGTATGAAGCGCTGCACCCTGCGCACAAGGTAGCAGCGCTAGTGCCCTGCCAGCGGCGGCTTAACGTACGACGATGCCGCGGCTGGCCATATAGGCCTTGGCTTCCGGCACGGTGTATTCGCCAAAATGGAAAATGCTCGCGGCCAGTACCGCAGCCGCCTTACCTTCGATAATGCCGTCGGCCATGTGCTGCAGGTTGCCAACGCCGCCGGAGGCAATTACCGGGATGCCAACCATCTCGCTAATGGCGCGGGTCACACCCAAGTCGTAGCCGCTCTTTACGCCGTCCTGATCCATGCTGGTCAGCAGGATCTCACCGGCGCCGAGGTCTTCCATTTTCTTCGCCCAGAGCACCGCATCCAAACCGGTCGGCTTGCGCCCGCCGTGGGTGAAGATCTCCCAGCGCGGGGTTTCACCCGGCTTAGAGACCCGCTTGGCATCAATCGCCACGACGATGCACTGCGAGCCGAAGCGCGAAGCGGCTTCGCCAACAAACTCCGGGGTGAACACCGCTGCCGTGTTGATCGAGACTTTATCGGCACCGGCATTCAGCAGGTTACGAATGTCCTGCACCGTGCGCACGCCGCCACCGACGGTCAGCGGGATAAACACCTGGCTGGCCATGCGCTCGACGGTGTGCAGGGTGGTGTCGCGGCCGTCGACGCTGGCGGTGATGTCGAGGAAGGTAATCTCGTCGGCACCTTGCTCGTCATAGCGCCGGGCGATTTCCACCGGGTCGCCAGCATCGCGGATGTTCTCGAACTGCACGCCCTTGACCACGCGACCGTTGTCGACGTCGAGACAGGGAATAATGCGTTTTGCCAGTGCCATAACGATGCTCTCGTTGGATGGGGCGGGCGGCGTTCCGCTGAGCGCAGCGATACCCATAGATAAAGTGGTTGGCGATGGGTTACGCCGCTGCGCGGCTAACCCATCCTACGGCTTAGCCCTTGAAGGAATCGCAGAAGGCTTGAGCTTCAGCCACATCCAGGGTGCCTTCATAGATAGCGCGGCCGGTGATCGCACCGATAATGCCAGGCGAGCGCGCCAGCAGCAGCTTCTCGATATCACTCAGGTTGTGGATGCCGCCCGAGGCGATCACCGGAATGCGGCTCGCCGCCGCCAGGGCCGCAGTGGCCTCGACGTTACAGCCCTGCATCATGCCGTCTTTGGCGATGTCGGTATAAACGATGGCGCTCACACCGTCGGCCTCAAACCGCTTAGCCAAATCAGTGGCCTGCACGGTGGACACTTCGGCCCAGCCGTCGGTGGCGACGAAGCCGTCTTTGGCGTCGAGACCGACAATCACCTTGCCCGGGAAGGCTTTGCAGGCATCGGTGACGAACTGTGGATCTTTCACCGCCTTGGTGCCGATGATCACGTAGCTGACCCCCGCACGCACGTAGTGCTCGATGGTTTCCAGTGTGCGGATGCCACCGCCAATCTGGATCGGCAGGTGCGGGTAACGCTTGGCGATGGCCGTCACCACCTCACCATTAACCGGCTGACCTTCAAAGGCACCGTTGAGGTCGACCAGGTGCAGACGACGGCAACCGCCCTCCACCCACTTGGCGGCCATGCTCACCGGGTCATCGGAAAACACCGTGGAGTCTTCCATGCGGCCCTGGCGCAAGCGCACGCAGGCGCCGTCCTTCAAATCGATCGCGGGGATAATCAGCATCGGTTGAACCTGCTCAAGTCGTGTGAATTCGGTGGGTCAGCTCTTTTCGAGTGCCCAGAGGTCGCTTTCGATGCTCTCGAACCGTTCTTTCAGGTGAGTCTGCACATCGAAAATCGCCCGATTGTAATAATGCGGCGCAATTTCTCGGCTAAACAGTTCGAGTATTTCAGCCACCTCGAAACTGCCCAGCTCCAGCTCAAAACGCTCAGCCATAAAGCGCTTGAGTACCTGGCAGGCGTCACGCTCCTGCTCGGTGCTCAAGGTCATGATTGGCGGCTTAAGCTTGGCCCTGGCCATTTACCAGCGACCATCCCAGGCGGCGAAGTTCTGCAGCAACTGCAGGCCATGGGTGTGGCTCTTTTCCGGGTGAAACTGCACGGCAAAACGCGAGCCGTCGGCCAGCGCCGCGGCGAAATCCTTGCCGTAATGCCCGCGCCCGACCACCTGCTTGGGGTTGCCGGCTTCGATGTAGTAACTGTGCACGAAGTAGAAGCGCGCCAGGTCCGGGATGTTGTGCCACAGCGGGTGTTTCACCGCCTGCGCCACTTCATTCCAGCCCATGTGCGGGACCTTCAACGGCTCGCCATCCTCAACCATGTCCTTGCCGAAGAAACGCACCTTGCCGGGAAACAGGCCGATGCAATCAACGCCGGCGTTCTCCTCGCTGTGCTCCAGCAAGGCTTGCATGCCTACGCAAATGCCGAGAAACGGCCGATCCGCGCTGACTTCACGCACCAGGCTGTCGAAGCCCAGCCGCTTGATCTCGGCCATGCAGTCGCGGATCGCGCCCACGCCGGGGAACACCACGCGATCCGCCTCACGAATCACTGCGGCATCGCTGGTGACCAGCACCTTGCCGGCCCCAACATGCTCAAGCGCCTTGGCCACCGAGTGCAAGTTGCCCATGCCGTAGTCGATGACGGCAACCGTTTGCATCAGAGCACGCCCTTGGTCGACGGCATTTGCCCGGCCATGCGTGGGTCCAGCTCAACCGCCATGCGCAGCGCGCGACCGAAGGCTTTGAACACCGTCTCGATCTGGTGGTGGGTGTTGGTGCCACGCAGGTTATCGATGTGCACGCTGACCAGCGCGTGGTTAACGAAACCCTGGAAGAATTCCTGGAACAAGTCGACATCGAAGCCGCCCACCACTGCACGGGTGAACGGTACGTGCATCTGCAGGCCCGGACGGCCGGAGAAGTCGATCACCACGCGTGACAGCGCTTCATCCAGCGGCACGTAGGAATGGCCGTAGCGGGTCATGCCTTTTTTGTCGCCGATGGCCTTGGTGAACGCCTGGCCGAGGGTGATACCCACGTCTTCCACGGTGTGGTGGTCGTCGATATGCAGGTCGCCCTTGCACTGGATATCCAGGTCGATCAGGCCATGCCGGGCAATCTGATCAAGCATGTGTTCAAGGAACGGCACGCCAATATCAAACTTGGCTTTGCCCGTACCATCCAGGTTGATCGAGACCTTGATTTGGGTCTCCAGGGTATTGCGCTCGACAGATGCCGTACGCTCGATCATCACCAGCTCCACAAAGTCGTTGTGCCAAAGGGCGGCCATTATAGGCCGATAAGCACACAACCTTGAAGCAAGGCCCGCAGATAGCAAAAATCCCGCTGACGAACACAGCCGCCAGCGGGATTTTGCGGTGCTACGCGCGACTTACTGGAACAGCGTCGCGGTCTTTTGCAGGGTGATCCAGATGCCCCATGCCAGCGGCAGCCCGACAACCAGCCAGGCGGCAATGGCCAGCGGCTTGGACGCCGGATCGGCCGACCATTCCAGCACAGCCACTTCACCGCGCTTGGCGTCATGGCTCAGCGCACGCTCGGCAGCCAGTTCGGTTTCGCTCATGAAGTACTTGTCCGCCACCGGGCGCACCAACAGGTTGCAAATAAAGCCCAGCACCAGCAGGCCGGCAAGGATGTACAGGGTGATGTCATAGGCCGCTGCGCGCTCGACGCCAATGCTCAACTGATACTCACGCAGGTAGTTGACCAGCACCGGCCCCAGCACCCCAGCTGCCGCCCAGGCGGTGAGCAAGCGACCGTGAATAGCGCCGACCATCTGCGTACCGAACAAGTCGGCCAGGTAGGCCGGCACCGTGGCAAAGCCACCGCCATACATCGACAGGATGATGCCGAACGCCAGCACGAACAGCGCCAAGCTGCCCAACTGCCCCAGCAGCGGCACGGCGGCATAGAGCGCAAAGCCCAGGCCGAAGAACACGAAGTAGGTGGCTTTACGGCCGATAAAGTCCGAGCAAGAGGCCCAGAAGAAGCGGCCACCGATGTTGAATAGGCTGAGCAGGCCGGTGAAGCCGGCTGCAATGGCCGCAATCTGCCCCAACTGCACGGCGCTCAGCTCGTTAAACGACAGCTCATTACCCAGCAACTGCCCGGCAAACACTTCCTGCAACAGCGGTGACGCCATGCCGATAATGCCGATGCCCGCCGATACGTTAAGGCACAGCACCGCCCAGACCAGACGAAACTGCGGGGTTTTCCAGGCAACGCTGACGTGCACGTGGCGATTGGTGATCATGCTGTTACCCGCCTTAGCCGCAGGCGCCGTCCAGCCGGCCGGTTTCCAACCAGTAGGCGGCACACGGTAGGCCAGCGCGCCGCCGACCATAAAGACGAAGTAGATGATCGCCATGACCACGAAGCTCTGCCATACGCCAACGCCCGTGTCGCTGGCGAAGTGGCTCATCAGCTCAGCCGCTAACGGCGCACCCACCATCGCCCCGCCGCCGAAGCCCATGATCGCCATACCGGTGGCCATGCCGCGCTTGTCCGGGAACCACTTGATCAGCGTCGACACCGGCGAGATATAGCCCAGACCCAGACCAATACCACCGATCACCCCGGACCCCAGCCACAGCAACCAGATTTGGTGATGGTAGATACCCAGCGCGGAAATCAGCAGGCCACCGCACCAGCACATAGCCGATACCAAACCAGCCTTACGCGGGCCGGCATGCTCCAACCAACCACCCCAAACGGCCGCAGAACAGCCGAGAAAAACGAAGAACAGCGTATAGATCCAGCCCAGCATGGAAATCTGCCAGTCGCAGTTGCTGGCAAAAATCTGCTCAAAGAAGCCAATATCCGCCGCACAAGCCAGCGGCGCATCGATACCGACAGCCTTTGACAGCGGTAACCAGAAGACCGAAAAACCATAAGCCATACCAATACATAAATGGATGGCCAATGCGGCTGGCGGCACCAGCCAGCGGTTGAAACCCGGCGTCGCGATGATGCGTTCCTTAGACAGAAAGGCAGGCGCAGCCGAAGCGCCGTCTAGGACGAGAGCGTCAGTCATAGCAATGTTCTCTTCTTATAATGTGCAGGCAAGGCACTGGGCTTTAACGCGGGCAGAATAGCTCGCGCAGCGGCGAGACTAGCATTGCAGCGATACGCCTCGGACACATGGCGCATTATTCATTAGTCGTATAGCAACTGCCAGGCAACGACGACTCGCTAACAGTACGCACGCCGCAGGGAACCGGCCGCCAACCTGCCTATCCAAGTGCCACAGCAGAACGCCCAGCAATGCGCCACAGCCTGCTTGCTAACGCTCAACGCCTTGGCGCAGCGGTAAAAGCCGCTTGCAAAAAACGCCAGGCAAACGCAAGTGTCGGCGGCCCGGACAAAAACACTGCCGCTATACTGACCGGCTTAAATTGCTGCTCTTCACTCTTCAGCTTCGAAACAAGGATTCGCACATGAAAGCGCTCGGCAAAATCATCGGCCTGTTTTTTCTAGGGCTCTTGCTGATCATCGTGGCGCTGGGCTTCGCCCTCACCCACCTGTTCGATCCCAACGATTACAAAGACGAAATCCGCCAACTGGCCCGCGACAAGGCCAATCTGGAGCTAACCCTCAAGGGCGATATCGGCTGGAGCCTGTTCCCCTGGCTCGGCCTGGAGCTGACCGACGCCAGCCTCGCCAGCCTCAGCACCCCAGAGCAACCCTTTGCCGACCTGCGCCTGCTTGGCCTGTCGGTGCGCGTACTGCCGCTGCTGCGCAAAGAAGTGCAGATGAGCGATATCCGCATCGACGGCCTCAACCTCAATCTACAGCGCGACGAAAAAGGCCACAGCAACTGGGAAGATGTCGGCAAACCGAAAACCGCCGCAACCACACCTGACGCCGCGACGGGCGACAGCGCACCACCTGCAAGCGCAACACCTGAAGCAGAAAATAACAGCCAGCCACTAAAACTGGATATCGACAGCCTGATCGTCAACAGCGCCCGCATCGACTACCGCGACGCACAGAAGGGCCAACAATTCAGCGCCGAAAGCATCCAGCTGACCACCGGGGCCATCCGTGAGGGCGCTGGCATACCCGTCAAGCTCAGCGCCTTCTTTGGCCTCAACAAGCCGGTATTGCGCGCCCGCAGTGAACTGCAGGGCGAACTGCGTTTCGACCGGGCGCTCAAGCGCTACCAGCTGGAAGATGCCAAGTTCTCCGGCGAAGTCTCCGGCGAACCCTTTGACGGTCAAACGCTGACCTACTCCGCCCAAGGCCAACTGCTGGTTGACCTGGCCGCTCAGGTCGCCGAATGGAACGGCCTGAAACTGTCCGCCAATCAGCTGCGCGCCCTCGGCGAGCTAAAAGTGCGCGACCTCGACACCCAGCCAAAACTCAGCGGCGGGCTGTCCATCGCCCCGCTCAACCTGCGCGAATTCCTCACCACCATCGGCCAGAAACTGCCGCCGATGAACGATGAGAAAACCCTCAGCCAATTCGAACTGGTCACCCGCCTCAGCGGCACCGCCAACAGCCTGACCCTCGAAGACCTCAAGCTAACCCTCGACGACAGCCATTTCAGCGGCCAGCTGGCGATTGCCGACTTCGCCAAGCAAGCCCTGCGCATGCAACTCAAAGGCGACCAACTGAACCTCGACCGCTACCTGCCAGCACCGGCCAAAGACGCCAAAGACGCCGGCGCTGCGCGCCAGGCCGAAGTTAAAGCCAGTGTTGCCAGTGCCGGTGAAAGCGGCAGCACACCACTGCCCGACGCGCCGACGCAGCATGCCTGGAGCAGCAGCGAAATCCTGCCGATCGCCGCCTTGCGCAAGCTCGATGCACAGCTCGATCTCGACCTAGACCAGTTCACCGTGCAGCAACAAGCCATCAGCAACTTCAGCGCCAAAGCGCAGGCCAAAGCCGGCTTGCTGACCCTTGAAAACGCACGCGGCAGCATTGGTAACGGTAGTTTCGACGCCAAAGCCAGCATCGACGCAAGACCTGCCACGCCGCTGCTCAGTGTGCAAAAGAACCTGCGCGGCATTCAGATCGAACCCTTCCTGAAAAAGCCCGACCAGCCTTCCCCCGTCAAAGGCCTGCTCGACCTCAACGCCACCCTCAGCACCAGCGGCAACAGCCAGCGCGCCTGGGTGGACGGACTCAACGGCGACGCCAGCTTCCTGCTCAATGACGGCGTGCTGGTCGACGCCAATCTGGAACAGCAGCTGTGCCGCGGCATCGCCACCCTCAACCGTAAGGCCCTAAGCAGTGACCCGCGCGGCAAAGACACGCCCTTCGAAACCCTGCAAGGCAGCCTGACCGTGCGTAATGGCGTGGCCCACAACCCAGACCTCAAGGCGCGCATCCCAGGCTTGGCGGTCAGCGGTAATGGTGATGTGGACCTGCGCATCCTCGGCCTCGATTACCGCGTTGGCATCACCATTACCGGTGATCAGCGCGAGATGCCCGATCCGGCCTGCCAGGTCAACGAACGCTATGTCGGCATCGAATGGCCCGTGCGCTGCCGTGGCCCGTTGGAAATGGGCGGCAAGGCCTGTCGCCTGGATCAGGACGGCCTGGGTAAGGTCGCCGCGAAACTGGCCGGCAACAAGCTCAACGAGAAGATCGAAGAAAAACTCGGTGACAAGGTCAGCCCCGAGCTGAAAGATGCACTCAAGGGCCTGTTCAACCGATGACCCCTGCACAATTCTCTACCGCTGTACTCGACTGGTATGACAGCCACGGACGCAAGGACCTGCCCTGGCAACAGGGCATCACACCGTATCGCGTGTGGGTCTCGGAGATCATGCTGCAGCAGACCCAGGTCAGCACCGTACTCGGCTACTTCGACCGTTTTATGGCCGCATTACCGACGATGAGCGACCTGGCCGCCGCGCCGGAAGACGAAGTGCTGCACCTGTGGACCGGCCTCGGTTATTACACCCGCGCGCGCAACCTGCAAAAGACCGCACAGATCGTTGTGCGCGAACATGCCGGCGAATTCCCACGCGATGTCGAGCAGCTCACCGAACTTCCTGGCATCGGCCGCTCCACCGCCGGCGCCATTGCCAGCCTCAGCATGGGCCTGCGTGCACCGATACTCGACGGCAACGTCAAGCGCGTACTGGCGCGCTACGTGGCTCAGGAAGGCTATCCAGGCGAACCGAAAGTAGCCAAGCAGCTATGGGATGTGGCCGAACGTTTCACCCCGCAGGCGCGGGTGAACCACTACACCCAGGCAATGATGGATCTGGGCGCCACCCTCTGCACGCGCAGCAAACCCAGCTGCCTGCTTTGCCCGCTAAAAAGCGGCTGCCAGGCGCACCTGCTCGGCCTGGAGATTCGTTACCCCATCCCTAAGCCGCGCAAAACGCGGCCGCAGAGGCGCACGCTGATGCCGATCCTCGCCAACCACCAAGGCGAGGTCTTGCTCTACCGCCGCCCTTCCAGCGGCCTTTGGGGCGGCCTATGGAGCCTGCCAGAGCTCGACAACCTGCAAAGCCTGGACGACCTGGCAAGCCGTCACGGCTTGCAGCTGGGCACGCGCCAGATGCAAGCCGAACTGACCCACACCTTCAGCCACTTCCAGCTGGCCATCGAACCCTGGCTGATCCAAGTCAACGCCGCGCCGACCGCCGTGGCCGAGGCCGATTGGCTCTGGTATAACCTCGCCACCCCGCCGCGCCTGGGCCTTGCCGCCCCGGTGAAGAAACTGCTGAAACGCGCGGCCGATGCACTCGCAGCAAATACTGGAGAAACGCCATGACCCGCACCGTACAGTGCCGCAAACACAAGCAAGAACTCCCCGGCCTGGAGCGCCCGCCATACCCCGGCGCCAAAGGTGAAGACATCTTCAACAACGTCTCCAAGCAAGCCTGGGAAGAATGGCAAAAACACCAGACCCTGCTGATCAACGAACGTCGCCTGAACATGATGAACGCCGAAGACCGCAAGTTCCTCCAAACCGAGATGGATAAATTCCTCTCCGGCGAGGAGTACGCCCAGGCCGAAGGCTACGTGCCGCCGAGCGCATAACCCGGTATACCGTGGGCGGCACGTTAGCGTGCGACCTCATCCGCAATATGCGCGACTAAAAGCCCCGCCCACGACCCACACCCTGCAACCGCAGGGTCGATGCCGCTTCACCCTCCCAGCAAACCGCACATCCCCGCCTACAAACATCCTCCCGGACTGCCTCCAAACCACCCCGCGTCACCCATCATTTCCCACCATCCGAACCTAACCGCCCGTATTAATTAAATATTTTTTAAACTCACGCTTGACACACACCCTTCAAATCCGTCTAATACGCCCCGTTGCCCGGGTAGCTCAGTCGGTAGAGCAGGGGATTGAAAATCCCCGTGTCGGCGGTTCGATTCCGTCCCCGGGCACCACTAACTTCAAGGATCTAGCGCAACGCTAGATCTAGTTCCTAGCTCCAGGGGTACAGTTTCGGTACATCGCCGATGCTCAACCACCTGGAGCAGCGATGAAAGTCTCTACCCTTCCCCACACAAAAATCATTCTTACAGCACCTGAAATCAATGCGATTCCAACATCGCCTTTCAGTCAGCGATCAGAAATCAAAAGCCCTCATCTCCCAAAAATCGATTTACGCCCAGCAAAAGCGTTCCGACACGCGAATTTGTTCACTTCCTTCCCGTTATTAGCTTTGAAGCAGATGCAGCAGAGTAAATCTCTAGCTGGCTGCTCTCGTTCATATTGAGAAGGAGACAGCAATGGCAACAATCGTAGGAACCAAATCAAAAACATGGAAAGCCTTGGTACGCCGCACGGGCTACCCGACCGTTAGCAAGACCTTCCGCTTGAAGAAGGCCGCCGAGGACTGGGCAAAGGGTGTAGAGGATGAGATGGCTAGGCGCATCTACATTCAGCGCACGCCTTCTGAAAAAACCACCCTGAGCCAAGCCATGACGCGTTACCTGGCCGAGGTATCTCCATCCAAGAGCGTGTCCACACAGGCATCGGAGAAAACTAAATCCAAGCCTCTGGTTCGTATTCTCGGCGACTACTCACTCGCCGCCCTTACTCCTGATGTCATCGCGAACTATCGAGACAAACGCCTCAACGAGGACATCCAGACCAAGTCCCCAACGTCTAAGCCCAAGGGGAAAGTCAGCAGTAGCACGGTGCTACACGAGCTTGCCTTGCTTAGCCATCTATTCACCACTGCAAGGCAGGAGTGGCACATCGGGTTGACAACCAACCCAGTTAGCGGCGTTCGCAAACCCAAGCAAAGCAGGGGCCGCAATCGCCGGCTGGAAATTCGGGAAGAGGGCAAGCTGCTTGAGGCCACGCGGGCTTACAGCAATCCATTCCTGAGCTGGATCGTTGAACTCGCACTTGAAACCTCTATGCGCCTAGGCGAGGTCAGCAGCATTACGATTGATCATGTAGACCTGCATCGTCGGGTCATCATGCTGCCCGATACAAAAAACTCGGATGTCCGACTGGTACCGCTTAGTCGACGAGCCACCGAACTCATGCACGAGGCCCTGGACTTTCCAAGGCCATCCGAATGCAGGCTGGTTTTTTTCGGGGAGCCCGGACGAGACGGGGTCCGTCGTCCGTATAAATTCAATCGCGCCTGGCGAGATATTAAAAATCGGCTTGGAATGAGCGATTTCAGATTTCACGATCTACGTCACGAGGCGGTCAGCCGGCTCATTTCAGCAGGTATATCCGACCAGCAGGTTGCAGCTATCTCTGGGCATAAGTCGATGCAAATGCTCAAACGCTACGCCCACCTGCGCAGCGAGACGCTGGTCGCTGTGCTGGACAGGATTCAGCACTGACTAGTCAAATGATAGATAAGAGGAGTTCGGGCCCGAACTCCTCTTATCTTTGCGGTAATTTCAAAATATTGGCCGGTCTTTGCCGGTTTTGGACATGTCAGATCCGTTATTAGGAGGTAAACCCACAACAGAGGGACTCCTCGTGAACGACAATGCAATCAACCTAAACGAAACCCTGCATAGGCAACACGGCCCTATGCTTACCCCCGAAATCCTTGCCGCCATTCTGCACAAACCATCTGCCGACGCATTTCTGCAATGGCTCAAAAAAGGCCGAGATTCCGATGCAGCAGCGATGCGCAAAGTGAAACGGAAGCTCGGGCGGCGCGTATATTTCTTCACTGCTGATATCGCTGCCATTCTCGCTGGCGAAGAGGTCACCGAATGAGGAACTGGAAAGCGGAACTAACCCCAGCCTCAGAGGTGGTACCCCTGCCAATCGATTGGCTCTGGAGCGACTGGCTCGCACGAGGAAAGCTCAGCCTACTCGCGGGGGCGGGGGGGTGCGGGAAAACCACTCTCAGCCTCGGACTCGCTGCAATCGTGAGCAGCGGCAGGGAATGGCCCGATGGAACGCCCAGCGAGGGCGCAGGCAACGTAATGATCTGGTCCGCCGAGGATGATATCTACGACACCCTTACCCCTCGACTAATAGCGGCAGGCGCAGATCGCACTCGGGTGTTTTTCGTGAGCGGCCGCAGGAATGATCAGGGTGAGCTACAGCCATTCAGCCCAGCCCGCGACTTTTCTCTGCTCAACGAGCGCGCCGAACAGCTCGGCGGTGTGTCGCTACTACTGATAGACCCTATTGTCGCCCTCGTTTCGGGAGACATGCACCGCGCCAACGATGTCCGCAGCGCACTGCAGCAACTGGTTGATTTTGCTGCACAATGGAACTGCGCCGTCCTGGGTATCACACACCTCGCCAAGGGCAGTCAGCAGAGCTCTCCTGCTGACCGATTGCTTGGCAGCCAGGCGTTCGCGGCGCTGGCGAGAACAGTCCTCATCGCGACACAGCAAGAGGGCACCGGCTCGCGAATCCTCGTGCGCGCAAAATCCAACATAGGCCCCGATCACGGTGGCCTCACATATACCATCGAGGAGGTAGAGTTAGCCGCTGAAATCGTGGCAACCCGCACCAACTGGGGCGAGTTCGTCAACGGCTCCGCACGCGAACTGCTGGCGGAGTTTGAGCAAGCGGAGGATGGCCAACAGAGAAGTGAGCTAGCGTCGGCGACAGAGTTTCTGCAGGAGGCGCTAGCCAATGGTCCCGTAGCCACCAACCAGCTTAAAACGGATGCAGCGGCAGCCGGCGTTGCCTGGGGAACAGTCCGCCGCGCGCGTATGAGAACGCGCATTATGACGATCAAAAACGGCATGCAGGGTGGCTGGGCCTGGGCAATCGCCCCTGAAGATGCGCAAAGTTAGCGAAGATACCCTCACCCAGGACTGCGCATCTTCATAGACAGATGCGCACCTTCGGCCTAAAAAAAGGGCGGGGGCCATAGCTCTCCCGCCCTTACAGATAGCTCTGCGGCCACCCTCCTCCCTCCACGAACTTCGGCCTCTAATCACGCCATCGCGAATCACCTAATCAACATCAATCGCAATATTGCGAATCCTGATTTGGTTTCGACTTGCCGCCAAACTCGCTATCGCGAGCCAGGCGCTCCATCAATCGGATCGTTTTCGAGGCCATTGGCTTCTTTCTGCGCCTGGCAGAAGTTCGGCTGGGCATTGGTCTGTAACGCATGGGTATCTCCTGCATTGGTTATCTACCTAGGTAGACGGTGGTGATCTGCGTCCGTGCATGGCCAAGCTCAGCTGAAATAATCTGCCGAGCCTCGGCGTCCGAAACTTTCCCTGCAAGTGCCGCGTGCTGGCTGACGACCTGCGGGCACAACCCATCTATCTGCTCGCTCAACGCGACCGGAGCCGGACGTCCGGTCAGCTCCTCATAACGTCGCTGCGCGTAGCCATGGCGCAAACCGTGCGCCCGCGAGATACGCGCCGCAGACAGCTGTCGCTCGTAAATTTTCTGGTGCTGGATATAGCTGCGCTGAGGCGGGATCAGAGAGCCACGCCCGGCAAATTGCTTGGCCTCCAATAGCAAGCTGCGCTGCCGGTCGGTAAGAACTGGAACCGTGCGCGGTCGGCCGCCCTTCGTCCAACTGGCCTGCAAAACCAAATCACTCCCTTGCCATGCCTGCGCTGGAATAATTTTTAGCGACTCCTCCCGCCGAAGACCAAACGCCTCCTGCAAGCGCAGCGAGATATGCACATGTCGGTCGGTAATCAGCTCAAGTGTGCGCGTCGGCAAATCGATTGCCTTTGAAACTTTGGCCACATACACCCGCTTTTCTAGTCCCAGCTCGGCATTACTGATGCCCGCAACGCCGGGCTTGCCAAGCTTTTCAGCAGCCCAACGCAGGTGCGACATACGATTTTTGATCGTACCCACACCCAAACCTTCGGCCTGCCAGTGTTTGACCAGCGCCACTAGGTGACGCTGCCCAAGACTCGCGGCCCGCATATTGCGAAATCCCAGATCACGCTCCAGCTGCCGGGCAGCCAGCTTGAGCGCAGCACGCCTGGCGTACTGTGTTGCATGCGAGCCATCGCGGTTATGGACACACAGGTTGATCCAGTCGTGACGCAGTTTGTTATTGCTCATATCAATGCTCGTCGTGGTTCGAGGGGTAAGTGATAAACCCCTGTCCAAACCGGCAACCGGCTGGAGGCATGCTGCGCATGCAAATGGGGTACGACGACACGGGTGGCTGATCAGCCGGTCACTCAGTCAGCTCAGGGAGCTGTGAGTGATAGGAGAGCGCGAGAACTCGCAGCTCTGGCCCAAACCTTTGGGGGCGGGGTCTTTCTTTCATCCTCATGCGACCAAATGAGGAGGCTCCTGGATAACACGCACGGTGCCGGAGATTGCATCGTACGCCCTGTTAACGCCGAGGAAGCAGCTCAAATCAGCTAGAGCTCGCCTGCGCTTTTATTTCTGTTGATTTGCGCGACTCAACAGCCCAACGCTCCAGTCGGCCGGCCCAAGTGAATCTCGTATCCGATGTGGGGCATCGAATGCGCCGCCGTTTAACGACCACGGGGTCGGGCACCATCACTGCACAACGTTGCCACTGTCATGCCCCCTATACAGCCAGTGCAGAGCGGGGAATCTGCACCGCTTTGCCACCATGCCTGCGAGAGCGCAGAACAGGCAGCGAGGTGGGTCAACAGAAGAACCTGCTTCCCCACCGTCCTCCCACCATCGACTGAAGCAACAGTCATTCGGCAGGTCGAGGATTTATGGCCATCACTCGCAGGTCACCAGTAACTCAGTAACCCTGCGAGGAAGGAATGATTAAAATCTAATAGAATAAAACACTAAAATCTACGTCGTTTCGCCTAAGATTTTGCAAAAAAACCAATAAAATCGCATTTAAATTTCAAATAAATCAAAATTTCGCATTTTATTTGAAATACAAAAGCGGCCTTTCAGATGGCCTACGCTTCGCGTCACTACCCGGTACTGCGTCCCGGTAGTGACGCGAAGCATCCGGGGATAGCCCATAGCCTCCCAGCAGCTACCCGGCCTTTCCCGCCATATCCCCTCAATTACCGCCGAGAACCGATTGCACCCCCCCGCCCCAGCCGAGAGAATGCGGTCACGAAACGGAACCTCAGGCAGGTCGCGCAGGGAGCACCTGACCGCCGTACTGCCTGAGCCACCAGACTGATTTAGGTAGTACGCCCGATGGCCATCAAGAAATCCGAACTCTATTCCTCACTGTGGAAATCCTGCGACGAGCTGCGCGGTGGAATGGATGCCTCGCAGTACAAGGACTACGTCCTGGTGCTGCTGTTCGTTAAGTACGTTTCAGACAAGTACGCGGGCGACCCCAACTCTCTGATCGAGGTGCCGGAAGGCGGCAGTTTTGCCGACATGGTGGCGCTCAAGGGCGACAAAGAGATCGGCGACAAGATCAACCAGATCATCGCCCGCCTGGCCGAGGCCAATAACCTCACCGGCGTCATCGACGTAGCTGATTTCAACGACCAGGAGAAGCTCGGCAAGGGCAAGGAGATGGTCGACCGCCTGTCCAACCTCGTCAGTATCTTCAATACGCCAGGTCTGGATTTCCGCAGCAACCGCGCCCAGGGTGACGACATCCTGGGTGATGCCTACGAATACCTGATGCGCCACTTCGCCACCGAGTCCGGCAAGAGCAAGGGGCAGTTCTATACCCCTGCCGAGGTGTCGCGGATCATGGCCCAGGTTATCGGCCTGGCCAGTGCTACCGACAGCAAGCAGAGCATTTACGACCCGACCTGCGGCTCGGGCTCGCTGCTGCTCAAAGCCCATGACGAAGCCAAAAGCATTACCGGGCTGGATCTCGCCATCTACGGTCAGGAAATGGACAACGCCACCAGCGCCTTGGCCAAGATGAACATGATCCTGCACGACTGCCCAACAGCGGAAATTTGGAAGGACAACACCCTGTCCGCGCCGCATTTCAAAGACCCGATGGGTAACCTGAAGCTGTTCGACTTTATCGTCGCCAACCCGCCGTTCTCCACCAAAGCCTGGAGCAATGGCTTCAACCCAGCCGAGGATGAGTACAACCGCTTCAGCTACGGCATCCCACCCGACAAGAATGGCGACTACGCCTTCCTCCTGCATATGCTCACTTCACTGAAGAGCACCGGCAAGGCGGCAGTGATTCTGCCCCACGGCGTCTTGTTCCGTGGCGGTGCCGAAGGTGTTATCCGCAAGCGCATCCTTCAGCAGGGCTATATCCAGGCCATTATCGGTTTGCCGGCCAACCTGTTCTTCGGCACAAGTATTCCCGCCTGCATAATCATTCTCGACAAAGCTGGCAGTGCCGGTCGCAAGGGCCTGTTCCTGATCGACGCCAGCAAAGGGTTTATCAAGGACGGCAATAAGAACCGCCTGCGTGAGCAGGACATCCACAAAATCGTCGATGCCTGCACCCAGCAACGTGAGCTGACTAAATTCTCGCGTCTGGTGCCGCTGGCCGAGATTGAGGCCAACGATTTCAATCTCAATATCCCGCGCTACATCGACACCAGCGAAGCGGAAGACCTGCAAGATATCGACGCCCACCTGCATGGAGGCATCCCCGAGCGCGATGTGGATGCCCTACAGGCTTACTGGGATGTAATGCCCAACCTGCGTAGTGCACTGTTCGCCCCTCATCGCCCCGGCTACCTGCAACTCAAGGTGCCGCAGGCGGAGATCAAGCCCAGCATCTTTGCCCACCCCGAGTTCACCGCTTTTAACCAGACCATCAGTGGCCTATTCGATGCCTGGCGTAATGAGCACCGCCCACGCGTGCAAGGTATCGCCATTGGCGACCGGCCCAAGGCACTGCTGAATAATCTGGCCGAAGACCTGCTGCATCGCTTCGAGGCTGCTCCGCTGCTGGACGCCTACGACGTGTACCAGCACCTCCAGAACTACTGGTACGCAACCTTGCAGGATGACGTGTACCAACTGGTGATCGACGGCTGGCAGGCGCTGATTGCCAGTGGCCCGAGTAAAGGCGAGCCGAACACTGACCTGCTGCCGCCCGAACTGATCGTGCGCCGCTACTACGCAGCAGAGGCTGCCGCCATCACCGTTCTGGAAGCTAAGCGCGATAGCGTCAGTCGCGAACTGGAAGAGCAGGACGAGGAGCAAGGTGGCGAAGACGGCCCATTGGCTGAAGGCAAGACCGATAAGGGCAAGCTCACCGCCGCCAGCGTCAAGGCCCGGCTCAAGGCCATCAAGCACGACCGAGACGCCGGTGAGGAACGTCAGGCGCTGGAGCAATGCCTGGCGCTGATCGAGCGCGAAGCCGAAGCCAGCAAAAAGGTCAAAGCCGCGCAGAAGGCGCTGGATACCAAGGTACAGGCCCACTACGCCCAGCTCAGCGAAACCGAGCTAAAAACCCTGATAGTGGACGACAAATGGCTGGCCTCCCTGCAAGCTGACGTGCAGACAGAGCTGTATCGGGTGTCCCGGACTCTCAGTAGCCGCATCCGCCAACTGGCCGAGCGCTATGGCACATCACTACCGGCGCTGAATGCTGAAGTTGAAGCGCTGGCGGTTAAGGTGAATGCGCATCTAGCGAAGATGGGGTTTTCAGTATGAGTAAAGCACCTCAATCTACAATCCCTGCTGATTGGAAAATCCATCAGCTCGCGGAGCTTGGCACTCCAGTGAGAGGGGGATCTCCTCGTCCAGCTGGCGATCCGCGCTTTTTTAATGGCGGCTACATCCCTTGGCTAACAGTCGCGTCCTTAACGGGCATCCCAGACACTCAATTAACCGTAAAGGAAACTGCCTCATACCTTACACAAGAAGGGTCATTGAGAAGTCGGACTTTGAATTCTGGAACATTGATAATCGCGAATAGTGGCGCGACTCTTGGTGTTGCTAAGATTCTTGGGATCCAATGCTGTGCAAATGACGGCATCGCTGCTCTGATAAATCCAAAGGCCGATATTGATCTGCGCTATTTGGCGTACTTCATAAATACCCAAACAAAACACCTGCGAGATGTCGTGGCCACAGGAAATGGCCAACCCAATCTAAACACAGGACTTATTGGGGCGATCAGCGTCCCTATACCTTCATCACTCGATGAACAAAAGAAAATATCAGACAACTTATCCGACATGGATGCGCTGATCAGCAACCTGAATCAACTGATCGCCAAAAAGCGCGACATCCAGCAAGCCGCCATGCAACAACTACTCACCGGCCAACGCCGTCTGCCGGGGTTTAGTGGGCCATGGGACGTAAAACCCATGCGAGCATTGGGTAATACCTACGGGGGCCTCGCCGGAAAGACAAAAAAAGATTTCGGCCATGGTGAAGCTCGCTATATCCCGGCGGCGGCAAAAACTGAGTGCAACACCTGACCTTTCCGGTACGGTGCTGCCCCTATGTCTTATACCGAACTCAGCGTTGAAGAGCGCGCCACCATTCAAATCGGTCGTACCCAAGG
>Ga0181597_10001877_pt1 | contig 23281 bp, 30 predicted proteins | sample 041ome_5_FD_148647 | JGI IMG/M metagenome (GOLD analysis project Ga0181597, IMG submission 148647) | Coastal salt marsh microbial communities from the Groves Creek Marsh, Skidaway Island, Georgia - 041403US metaG (spades assembly) | ecosystem: Environmental > Aquatic > Marine > Intertidal zone...
CACCGAGTACTAAAGCGGTTTCAGCTATGTTATCTGCTTTCGATATTAGCGGCAAAAAAGTCACTATTCTTGTTTCAAAGGATGATGTGAATGTGTTCAAATCTGCACGCAACATCTCTAGAGTACAAGTTCTGGTAGCCTCTTCGCTCAACACGTATGAAATTCTTAATAGTGATGTCATTTTAATTCAAGAAAGTGCTATTAGTACTTTAGAGAATAGTGTGCACACTCAAAATAATGAGGAGGTAGCAGCATGAGCGTACTCATTCGCCCTCTGATCACAGAAAAATTAAGTCGTATACAAGAACAAGAAGGTAAATACACCTTTGAAGTACAAACCAGCGCATCTAAACCAGACATAAAAAAAGCAATTGAAGCTCTTTATCCTGGTGTCAAAGTTGCGAAGGTAAATACCTTGATTATGCCGTCAAAACCTAAAGGGAGACATACTCGCAGTGGTTTTCAAGCCGGCAGAACTAAAACCTATAAGAAAGCAATTGTCTCTCTAAAAGAAGGCAGTATTGATTTCTTTGAAGAAATTTAATAGAAGCAACTAATGGCTACTAAGAAATTAAAACCAATGACTCCGGGGACGCGACATCGTATCGCCCCAGTGTTTGATGACGTAACTACTCGCATTCCAGAACCATCTTTGACCTTAGGTATTGGTAAATCGGGTGGACGTAATCATCATGGACGTAAAACCTCACGACATCGTGGTGGTGGACATAAGCGTCGTTACAGAATCATTGATTTCAAAAGAAACAAATTTGACATCCCAGCAAAGGTTCAAACGATTGAATACGATCCAAATAGAACGGCCCGTATTGCATTATTGGCCTATGCTGATGGTGAAAAAAGATATATCATCGCACCTAACGGATTAAAAGTTGGTGATACGGTTATTTCGGGTGAGCGTGTTGCACCAGATATGGGTAATGCATTACAACTACGCCACATGCCGCCAGGGACTTTTGTTCATGCAGTTGAATTACGACCGGGAGCTGGTGCAACTATATGCAGAAGTGCTGGTACCGTTGCACAGATTTTAGGTAAGCAGGATAAATATGTTAGTCTAAAACTACCTTCTGGTGAAGTGCGTATGGTATTGGGAACTTGTATGGCTACTGTCGGAACGACTAGCAATCCCGATCACATGAACACCACGATTGGGAAGGCTGGCCGTAGTAGATGGTTAGGTCGTCGCCCGCAAACTCGTGGGGTAGCAATGAACCCAGTAGATCACCCAATGGGTGGTGGTGAAGGTAAATCGTCTGGGGGACATCCTAGATCGCCTTGGGGCCAGATGGCCAAAGGTAAAAAGACAAGGAATCCTAAGAAGATTTCGTCTAAGTACATCATTCGTCGTAGAAAAACTAAGAAATAATCAGTAAGGTATGCCACGCTCATTAAAGAAAGGGCCCTTTGTTAATTACAAATTGCAACGTAAAATCGATGCGGCCAACGAAAGTGGAAGTAAGAAAGTAATCAAAACATGGTCTAGAGGGTCTTTAATTACCCCAGACTTCCTTGGTTTAACTTTTGCTGTTCACAATGGAAAACAATTCATACCAGTGTTTATCACTGAAAACATGGTTGGTCACAAGCTGGGTGAATTTGCACCTACAAGAACCTTCCGTGGGCATCCTATTAAGAAAGCTAAATAAGGACTGAGTCATGGAACAACCAGTATTAGAAGCGAAAGCAGTACAACGTCACTTGCGAAAAGCACCAAGAAAAGTTCGATTGGTAGCAGACTCCGTACGTGGTAAAGGTGTTGATGTAGCTATCAAACAATTAGAGTTTCTTAAGAAAGGAGCTTCTATCGATGTAGCAAAGGTTATTAAATCAGCTGCGGCAAATTTACGTGACAAATTTCAAGAAGAACGGTTCGAAAACGAAGATTTATTCGTAAAAACAATTTTTGTTGATGAAGGCGTCACACTCAAAAGAATTCAGCCTGCACCACAAGGCCGTGCACACAGAATAAACAAACGTTCTTGTCACATTACCGTAGTGGTAGCGAAGAAAGAATCAGAACTTGTAACGGAATAAACGAGGAATACTTTGGGACAAAAGACAAATCCAGTAGGTTTTAGATTAGGCATTATTAGAGGTTGGGAATCCAATTGGTATTCCGAAGACAGTCAGCCAGCGTTACTTTTAGAAGACAACAAACTTCGTGAGTACTTGCATGCACGACTTCGCAATGGTGGGCTCTCAAATGTTGTTATCGAACGAACACCAAAACGCATACTCTTAACGCTAAGAACATCAAGACCTGGTGTAATCATCGGCAAGGGTGGTGAGCAGATCGAATTACTCAGAGAAGAATTAAAGAAAATCACTAACAAAGAAGTGCAAATTAATGTTAGTGAGATTAAACGCCCAGAAGTTGACGCTAGTTTAGTAGCACAAAATATTGCTCAACAATTGCAGTCGCGTGTTTCTTTTCGACGTGCTATGAAGACAGCTATTGCATCTGCTATGAGGATGGGAGCTAAAGGAATTAAGGTTAAATGTGCTGGTAGACTCGGCGGAGCTGAAATGGCACGTACCGAACATTACAAAGAAGGACAAATACCTCTACATACAATACGTGCCGATATCGATTATGCCACTTCTACATCAAATACCATATACGGATCCATTGGTGTAAGTGTATGGATTTTCAAAGGTGAAATTATAGGTGACGTTGATTTATCACCAGGTGCGCAGGCAAAACAAGAAGCTGAATCTTCTCGTGGTCGACGCAACGATAACAACGATAGAAGAAATAATCGCCGAAGAAGCAGAAACAAAAATCGCGCGAATAACAACTAGGATAAGAAATTATGTTAGAACCAAAACGAGTAAAACGCCGTCGCGTTCATCGCGATAAACTTAAAGGAAATGCACATCGAGGACATCAAATCAACTTTGGTGATTTCGGTTTAAAAGCACTTGAGCCTAAGTTTATTACATCTCGCCAGATCGAAGCTTGTCGTATAGCTATCTCGCGTTCTCTACAAAGAGATGGTCAGACATTCATCAGAATATTTCCGGATCGTCCTATGACAAGTAAACCTGCAGAGACTCGTATGGGTAAAGGTAAAGGTGCTCTAGATCATTGGATCGCGGTAGTAAAACCTGGCCGTATACTATTTGAAATTACCGGTGTTAGTGAAGAACGAGCTAGAGAAGCACTAAGAAGGGCATCTCATAAGTTGCCAATTAAAACCAAATTTGTAGCCCGTAGAGATCTAAACGGGTAATGCATTCTTAGCATTTAACGAATAAAAATCATGAAAGCACACGAATTAAGAGATTTAAGCATAGCAGAGTTGAAGGCCCGCCTCAACGATGAGAAGACTACACTACAAAAATTAGCCTTCTCTAAGTCTGTTACTGGACAGGTAGAAAATCCTGCTCGTCTAAAAGAAATACGCAAAGAAATTGCACGATTACATACTGTAATCACTCAAAAAAGTGCTTAATAATTACTAGGAAGAAAAATGGCAGAACAAGCGCAAACGACTGTAGAAAGAGCACAACGCCGTGAAAGAATCGGTAGAGTGGTCAGCAACAAAATGCAAAAAAGTATAACCGTTGCTGTAGATCGTCAGGTGAAGCACCCGATTTATGGTAAGTTTATAACGAAAACCAGTAAGCTCATGGCTCACGATGAGAATAATGATGCTAATATTGGTGACACGGTACGAATTATGTCGACAAGACCTCTGTCTAAGAACAAGTCTTGGAGATTGGTTGAAATCGTTGAAAAAGCTAAGTAACGAACAACTTTATATAGAAAGATGGTCCAGACTCAAACAATCCTACAAACAGCTGACAACAGCGGTGCCAAGAAAATAATGTGTATAAAAGTTCTTGGAGACTCCAAAAGACGATACGCTCGTGTTGGTGATATCATCTCTGCGTCAGTTAAAACAGCAACACCTGGTGGAAACGTTAAAAAAGGTGATGTTATAAAAGCTGTAATCGTACGTACCAAAAAAGAATATCGAAGAAGGGATGGTTCATATATACGATTTGATGAAAATGCAGCAGTAGTGATCAACAAAGATCAGGAACCTGTAGGTACACGGATATTTGGTCCTGTAGCACGTGAATTGCGTGAAAAAAGCTACATGAAAATCGTGTCTCTTGCACCTGAAGTACTTTAAAGGAACAGAATAATGTCTCGAAAAAAGAACAAACAAAATAAATTACACGTAAAGAAGGGTGATACAGTTGCCCTTACCAAGGCTATTACAAGCGCCAAAGGACAACCTTCACGTGAAAAAGGTTATCAATCTCGTGTACTCATGGTTTTCCCAGAAAAGCAAAGAGTACTGGTTGAAGGGGTGAACGTTCGAACTCACCACGAAAAACCTTCACAAGAAAATCAACAAGGTGGACGTGTGAACAAAGAAGCCTCCATACATGTTTCCAATGTGATGGTAGTAGATCCAACTACGGATGAACCTACTAGAATTGGACGCAAGCAGGTGGAAGAGAACGGTAAAACTCGTTGGGTTCGCTACTCTAAGAAGAGTGGAGAATTAATCGACAAATAGTTGAGTTTATAAAATGGCAGATTCAAGATTATATACAATTTACAAAGACGAGATCATCTCTAAACTCACAGAAGAGTTTCAATACACCAATGTTATGGCTGTGCCAAAATTGGAAAAAATTGTATTGAATGTGGGTGTTGGTGAAGCTATTCAGGACAAAAAAGTCTTGGATACCATCGTTTCAAACATGGCTTTGATAACTGGACAACAGCCCGTTACAACCAAAGCAAAAAAGTCGATTTCAAACTTCAAATTACGTGAAGGCATGCCGATAGGTTGTAAGGTCACACTAAGGGGTCGTATTATGTACGAATTTTTAGATCGACTTGTAACCCTAGCACTACCAAGAACACGTGACTTTCAAGGAGTACCTGATAAGAGCTTTGATGGTCGTGGAAACTACACCATGGGTATTAAAGAGCACACAATATTCCCTGAGATTGACACCGATAAAGTGACCAAAATGCACGGAATGGATGTTACTTTTGTAACAAGTGCAGAAACCGATGAAGAAGCTTATGCACTGCTTAAGCACTTCGGAATGCCCTTCAAGAATATATAATAAGTATTAATATGGCTAAGAAATCCTGGATAGCACGAAACGAAAAAAGAAAACTAACCGTAGACAAATATGCTGAGAAGCGTCAAGCTTTAAAAGAAGCGGGTGACTACGAAGGTTTGCAAAAATTACCGCGTAATGCTAGTCCTACACGCGTTCGAAATCGATGCAGTTTAACTGGTAGAGGACGAGGTTATGTAGGACAGTATGGAGTTTCTCGGATTAAATTCCGTGAACTTGCATCGCAAGGAAAAATCCCAGGAATACGAAAAGCAAGCTGGTAATAACTATGAATGATCCAATAGCAGATTTTTTAACACGCATCCGTAACGCTCAACAAGCTGGCCACAGAAGAGTGGATGTACCCGCATCAAAATTGAAGCGGGCAATGGCCAAAATCCTTGTCGATAAAGGATACATTTCTAAGTTCATCGATATTGAAGATGGCAAACAAGGATTAATTCGTATGTTTTTGAAGTACGATTCATACGGACATCCGGTCATTAGAGATATCGATCGAGTATCAAAGCCTGGTCTTAGAAAATACAGTTCATCTATCGAGGTACCCAGATCAAAAAATGGCTTGGGTATTGTGATACTCTCCACTTCTCAGGGAGTAATGACCGATAAAGAAGCCCGCAAGTTGAATGTGGGTGGTGAAGTACTTTGCACCGTTTACTAATAAAGATATTATATCATGTCTCGTATAGGAAAATTACCCATCCCACTTAGCAATCAGATTGAACTCACCATAGGTGCAGACAATATGGTTACCGTTAAGGGACAAAAAGGGACTAGTTCATTGCAACTACATCCCAACATTCAATTAGAACAAAATGACACCGAACTAGTTGTAAAGCGCGCATCTGATATTAAAACAGATAGAGCATTACACGGTTTATATCGTTCTCTAATCCACAATATGGTGGTTGGAGTAACCGATGGGTATAGCAAAAAGTTAGAGATCATCGGAGTCGGTTTCCGTGCAGCTATCACCAATGGTGTCTTAGAACTTAATTTAGGGTATTCTCACCCGATTTTCTTCATGCCACCAGAAGGCATAGAACTTGAAGTAGATACTAAATCTACCAAAAACCCAATTGTGATCATTTCTGGAATTGACAAAGAATTAGTTGGTCAAGTGGCTGCTAAAATACGCTCTTTCAGAAAACCTGAGCCTTACAAAGGGAAAGGTATTCGCTACCAAGGCGAACAAATAAGACGTAAAGCCGGTAAATCAGCTGCTAAATAAGGAATATTGATATGAATAAGAATATTGCTAAAACAGAGCGACGTACAAAAATAAGAAAGCGTATCAGGTCAACAATATCTGGTACTGCTGAATGCCCAAGAATAAGTGTGTATAAGAGTAATAAACAACTTTATGTGCAGCTGATAGATGATGTAGCTGGAGTAACCCTTGGTTCTTCAAGTGCAAAGTCGACCGTTGAGGGTGGCACAGAAGCGGGGGCCGCAATTGCCCAAATCGCTCTTGATAAAGGAATTAAAACTGCAGTTTATGACCGCAGTGGATATGAGTTTCATGGTATCATCAAGGCTGTTGCCGATGCTGCTCGAGAAGCTGGATTAGACTTTTAATTGAAAGGAAATAGAAATGCCTAAAGTAAGAAGAAAACAATCAGTACCTGCTGCTAACCTAAACCTTGAAGAAAAATTGGTTCATGTGAACCGAGTTTCTAAGGTTGTTAAAGGTGGACGTCGTTTTAGTTTCAATGCTATCGTTGTGGTAGGAGACGGAAATGGTGTAGTTGGCCATGGTTTAGGAAAAGCAAATGAGGTTTCGGATGCTATCCAAAAAGGGTTCGACAATGCTAAGAAAAATTTAATACGAGTTCCTTTAACTAAGAGTGGAAGTATATATCATCAAGTTGTAGGAAAAGCAGGTGCTGGGAAGGTATTATTACGCCCTGCCTCTGAAGGTACTGGTGTAATTGCCGGTGGAGCAGTTAAAAACTTATTGGATGTAGCTGGAGTACATAATATTCTATCTAAGTCTCAAGGGTCTTCAAACCCGCATAACATGGTTAAAGCTGCTTTCCAAGCATTAAAAGATTTAACGGATCCCGTCGAAGTTGCTCAGAGAAGAGGGATTACAATGAACAAAGTATTTGAAGGTTAATACCCAAAGGGAACTACTATGGATTTAAGTAACTTAAAAGCACCTGCTGCAAATAAAAAACCAGGCAAACGTCTCGGTCGTGGTGAAGGTTCTGGAAAAGGCCAGGAATCTGGTCGTGGAATGAATGGTCAAAAATCACGTTCGGGCTATTCTCAGAGAGCTTGGTTTGAGGGTGGTCAGATGCCTTTACAAAGAAGAATACCGAAATTTGGTTTTAAGAACCCAAATAGAGTTACTCACCGACCAATTAATGTTAGTACAATTGCCGAGTATATAGATGCTGGTAAGCTTGAAACTACCATAACAATTGCCGATTTAGTTGCAGCTGGACTAGCACATAAGAATGATAAAGTCAAGCTACTTGGTCGTGGTGATTTAGAACAAAAATTTGAAATAGAAGTACATGCAGCGAGTGGTTCGGCTAAAGAGAAAGTCGAAAAAGCTGGTGGAACTGTAACTATAGCATAATAACATTTGAGTTAACGACGCATGAGTCTGATCGAAAACTTCCGAAATATATTTAAGATTGAAGATTTGAGAAATCGAATCTTATACACAATCGGAATATTAATGGTATATCGAATGGGTAGCTACATTACCCTACCTGGGGTAGATGCATCTGCTTTATTGGCTTCCACAGCTGGAGCAAATAACAGCTTACTAGGCTTATTTGATATGTTTGTTGGAGGAGCGTTCTCACGAGCTGGTGTCTTTGCTCTTGGAATTATGCCATATATCACTGCTTCGATTATCATTCAGTTAATGGGCGCAGTTGTGCCTTATTTCCAGAAACTACAACGAGAAGGTGAAGAAGGACGCCGAAAAATCACCAGGCTTACTCGTTATGGAACAGTGGCAATTACGGCACTACAGGCCATAGCTTTTTCTATCAACCTCATCGCGACCTCTCCACAGGCAATCGTTATAGGGCAACTAGGCTTTACCATTAGCTCAGTGATTGTTTTGACAGCAGGTACGGTATTTGTGATGTGGCTAGGAGAGCGAATTACTGATCGAGGAATTGGTAACGGAATCTCTCTCATAATTATGATTGGTATTATTGCGGTGTTACCAGCAAACTTAATTAATGAAGTAACAACGAAAGCAAATGCGATTCTTGTAGTCATTGAGATTGCGGTATTAGTCCTCATTATTGCCGCTGTAGTATTACTAACTCAGGGAACCCGTAAAATCCCTGTACAATATGCTAAGCGTGTTGTAGGCAGAAAAGTTTATGGGGGGACCACTCAGTATTTACCATTACGAGTAAATGCAGCAGGTGTAATGCCCATTATATTTGCACAGTCAATTATGTTTATACCGAGTACAATTGGTTCTTTTTTTCCAGAAAATGAGACCATCCAATTACTGACTTCATGGTCAGTAGATTACTCAGGATTATTATACTCCATAGTATTCTTTTTGATTTGTGTGTTTTTCACATTTTTCTATACGGCTATTGCCATCAATCCTAAGGAAATGGCAGATACCATGAAAAGACAAGGTGGATTTATACCTGGAGTACGTCCAGGAAAGTCCACTGTAGAGTTCATTGACAATATTTTAACTAAAATCACACTTCCAGGATCTCTTTTCCTATCCTTTGTGGCAATCCTGCCCGCCATTGTTATCAACTTTGGTGTGACTCCAGGCTTTGCTCTATTCTACGGAGGTACTAGCTTGCTTATTATTGTAGGTGTTGCGCTAGATACTCTCCAACAGATAGAAAGCCACTTAATGATGCGTCATTATGACGGCTTCATGAAGACGGGTAAGATAAAAGGTCGTAGTCGTCGTATGTAAGAGCGTAAGCTCGTGCATGTGATTTCGAAAGGAATGCCTAGGCATGATTTATCTGAAATCTGAATCTGAAATTGAGAAGATGCGTGAAAGTACGCTAATTGTATCTCAAACTTTAGGTAAGATTGCTCAGAAAATTGAACCAGGTGTTACTACTGCTACATTAGATCGGATTGCTGAGGATTTTATCGCGGATCAAGGTGGAAGACCTGCTTTCAAAGGCTATGGTCCTTCATCAAACCCATTTCCGGCTACGTTATGTATTTCGGTAAATGAAGAGGTTGTCCACGGTATTCCAAGTAATAGGAAGCTTTTGGAAGGTGATATTGTTTCTGTGGATTGTGGAGTGGAAAAGAATGGTTACTTTGGTGATCATGCATACACTTTCATAGTAGGCGAAGTAGATGATGAGGTAAAGAAGTTGTTACAAACAACACTAGACTCTCTTCATTGCGGAATAGAGCAAGCAATCCATGGAAACAAATTAGGTGACATTGGACACGCCATACAATCAACCTGTGAGCAGGAAGGTTATGGGGTGGTTCGTGATTTGGTAGGACACGGTTTAGGTAAGTCATTACATGAAGACCCGTCTGTCCCAAATTATGGAAGGAAAGGCAAGGGTACACGATTACGATCGGGTATGACGCTTGCGATTGAACCCATGATTAACATGGGAACATGGAAAGTAAAAACATTATCTGATGGCTGGACAATAGTAAGTGCTGACGGAAGTTTGTCGGCTCATTTCGAACACGATATTGTAGTTCGAGAAGGAGAGGCTGAAATTCTAAGTACTTTTGACTATATTGCTGAGCTATCGAAAAATCCAGAAAACGTATTTTATCATGGCTAAACAAGAGCCAATTAAACAAGAAGGCGAAATTTTAGAAGCACTACCCAATGCTCAGTTCCGAGTAAAACTCGAAAATGGGCACGAAATATTGGCGCATGTTTCCGGTAAAATGAGAATGTATTACATCAAAATTTTACCTGGTGACCGTGTTTCAGTTGAAATGTCTCCTTATGACTTAAGTAAAGGTAGAATAACGTATCGTCACAAATAATCGAGTTTCACCATGAAAACCAGATCATCCGTAAAAAAAAGAAGTTCAGACGACAAAATTGTACGACGAAAAGGTCGTCTGTACGTAATTAACAAGAAAAACCCTCGTCATAAACAACGACAAGGATAATTCTATACTAAGTATATATGGCACGTATTGCAGGAGTTGACTTACCCAAACAGAAAAGAGGCCTCATTGGCTTAACCTACATCTTCGGAATTGGTCGAACAACATCGGCTAAAATTCTTGAGCAGTTGGACATAGATCCAAATACAAAAGTTCAAGATTGGACGGACGATCAGGTGAGCGCAATTCGTAATTTACTTGATACCGAAATTAAGGTTGAAGGTGCATTACGTAGCGAAGTTAATGGAAGTATCCGCCGATTGATTGAGATAGGCTCATACCGAGGGGTGCGCCACAGAAAAGGTTTGCCTGTTCGTGGACAACGTACGCAAACTAATGCGCGTACTAGAAAAGGCAGAAAACGCACTGTTGCGGGTAAAAAGAAATAATTCATTAAGCTAACGGAAGCACTCAAATGGCAAAAAAACAAGTAACTTCAGCTGCAAGCAAGCGGAAAAAGAAAAAGCAGGTAAGTGATCCTAATGGAATGGCTTTTGTAAAAGCCACCTTCAATAATGTAATAGTTACCATCACTGACAGTAACGGAAATGTTCTGTCTTGGTCTAGTGCTGGAAAGGAAGGATTCAAAGGTTCAAGAAAAAATACTCCATATGCTGCTCAACTTAGTGCAGAAACAGCTGCGAAAGCGGCTCATGAAATGGGGCTGCGTAAAGTAGATGTATTTGTGAAAGGACCTGGTTCTGGACGTGAATCTGCTGTGCGTGCAATGTCAAATATGGGATTGGAAGTCAATTCTATTATCGATAAAACACCAATTCCACACAACGGCTGCCGTCCTCCAAAACGCAGAAGAGTTTAAACACGTAAATATTATTGACTAATGGCAAGATATAGAGGCCCGAAACAAAAAAAAGCGCGACGATTCAAAGAACCAATCTTTGGCGCAAGCAAAGCACTAGAAAGAAAACCATACGGCCCCGGTCAGCATGGTAGATCTAGATTTCAGCGAAAGTCAGAATACGCAATTCAGCTAGAAGAAAAGCAGAAAGCTAAATACACATACGGGTTGTTGGAAAAACAATTCCGCAACCTTTACGAAGAAGCGTCTGCTAAAGATGGTGTAACAGGTGAAAACCTATTACAATATCTAGAATCTCGATTAGACAATACTATTTTCCGTTTAGGTTTTGCGAAAACCCGCCGTCAAGCCAGACAGCTAGTATCCCACAAACACATTGTTGTTAACGGAATTACGGTAAACATACCATCTTACCGCGTAAAAGTGGGTGATGTAATATCTGTCCGACCTAAATCTAAAAACATTGAAGTTGTGACCGAATCTATTGCTAATGCACCGCGTACTAAGTACAAGTGGTTAGAAGTAGAACCAAAAGAGCGTACAGGTAAGTATTTGTACGAGCCTACCATGGAAGAAATTCCAGAGAATATTAACGTACAGCTCATCATCGAGCTTTACTCGAAGTAATTTTTAATTGCACACCAAAGTATTATGAGTAATTATAGCATTCAAATGCCAGAGAGTCTGGACGTAGTAAAAGACGAACAAAGCTTTGGAACATTTGTTCTACAACCAATGGAGCGTGGATTCGGAGTTACTATTGGTAATTCTTTCCGTCGCGTTCTTTTGTCATCCCTCCCTGGTACTGCGATTACCGCCATTAAAATAGGCGGGGTTGACCATGAGTATTCCAGCATTGAAGGAGTAAAAGAAGATGTTTATGAAATCATTCTGAACTTCAAGCAAGTTCGTTTTAAGCAAGTAGAACAGAGCTCAGGTGTTATTCATTTAACAAAAAAAGGTGCAGGTGTGCTTACGGCTGGGGACATTGATGCAGCAACAGCTGAATACGATGTCTTAAATCCTGATTTAGTGATTGCAAATCTAGCATCTGATGCTGACTTAGAAATTGAGCTTCGAGTTGGACGAGGTAGAGGATATGTACCTGCCGAAGAGATGACTCTAGAAGAAGAGGATATCAATTTAATTCCTATCGATGCAATTTTTACCCCGATTACTTCTGTTCGTTTCAACGTCGAAAACGTTCGTGTAGGTCAGCGTACTGATTATGAGAAGCTTGTAATGGATGTTGAAACAGATGGATCAGTGAATGCTAAGGAAGCATTAACACTTGCAGGTAAAATTCTAAAAGATCACATCGAAAAATTCATCACTGAAAAGATTGAAGAGCCTTTCGCACAGGAAGAGGAAGAAGTTGACGCTGAAAAACAGCGAATAGCCAACTTGTTACGAACCAGTATCGAAGACTTGAACCTTAGTGTACGTGCGTACAACTGTCTTAAGTCGGCCAACATCAATTCCATTGGTGAATTAGTGGCAAGAGACGAACACGATCTCTTAAAATTCAGAAACTTTGGAAAAAAATCTCTTACGGAACTTATCGACGTAATTGAAGAAAAAAATCTTCAGTTCGGTATGGACGTAGCTAAATATTTAGACTAAGCATAGGATATAATCATGCGCCATAGAGTAAAAGGAAAGGGTTTAAGCAGAACGGCTGCCCACAGAAAAGCAACATTTAGAGCCCTAACGAAGGCTTTGGTTAAAGAGCACCGTATTGTAACTACGGTAACGAAAGCCAAAGAATTGAGACGCTTTGTAGAGCCATTAATCACGCGTTCCAAAGAAGACAACAACTTAAACCGTAAAGTAGTATTTGCTGCTTTACAGGATAAAGAAACGGTTAAATCCCTCTTTGCTGAAGTCGGTCCTGCTGCAGGTGAGCGACCAGGTGGATATACACGTGTCATAAAAATTGGCCACCGACAAGGTGATGGTGCTGAAATGGCCGTGATAGAATTGGTTGACTTTAATGACGTGCAGCCAGAAGGCAAAGAAACCAAAAAGAAAAAGACTCGACGTGCAGGTAAAGCAGCCACTAAAAAAGCTGAAGCGCCTAGTACTGTAGAAGAATCAACAGTAGTCTCTGAGGAGTCCACTGGTGATGATACAGAAGCAACGTCTGAAGCAGAAGAAATTACCGACGAATCTGGCGAAGAAAAAGCGGAAGAAGATACTGACGAAGAGCAAAAATAATAGCTCTAAATTTTTATTAAAAGTGCTTTTACTGTTACAGTAAGGCACTTTTTTTTGGGCCTGAACCTGAGCCCTTTTTTTCTATAAAAAAGTAAATAAAAGGTTGACTTCATCTATACTTATGCCGTATATTTTAAGTCTGTCATGGTTTTGAAAACATATCATTACCGCAGACATGTTCTTTCACATATTGAGCATAAAACAGATTGTTTGTGCGAGCTAGAACTTGATATTCTTTTGGATGATCAGGGCGTAGGGTTGGACTCGAAGGTTTTAATATAATTTTTACCATGGAGAGTTTGATCCTGGCTCAGGACGAACGCTGGCGGCGGGCTTAACACATGCAAGTCGAAGGAGAAGGTAGAAGCTTGCTTTTACTGGAGACTGGCGGACGGGTGAGTAACGCGTAGATAACCTGCCTATAGCTGGGGGATAACACTGCGAAAGTGGTGCTAATACCGCATAATGCAGCGGGGCCGCATGGCCATAGTTGTTAAAGGTTTCGGCCGGCTATAGATGGGTCTGCGTGCTATTAGTTAGTTGGTAGGGTAACGGCCTACCAAGGCGATGATAGCTAGGGGGTCTGAGAGGATGATCCCCCACACTGGGACTGAGACACGGCCCAGACTCCTACGGGAGGCAGCAGTGAGGAATCTTGCGCAATGGGCGAAAGCCTGACGCAGCCACGCCGCGTGCCGGATGAAGGCCCTATGGGTTGTAAACGGCTTTTACTAGGGAAGAACGAGAGGGTTTCGATCTTCTGTGACGGTACCTAGTGAATAAGCACCGGCTAACTCCGTGCCAGCAGCCGCGGTAATACGGAGGGTGCAAGCGTTGTCCGGAATCATTGGGTGTAAAGGGTACGTAGGCGGGAGCCTAAGTCTGGGGTGAAATCTTGCCGCTTAACGGTAAAATGGCCCTGGATACTGGGTTTCTTGAGTGCAGAAGAGGCAGGTGGAATTCGTGGTGTAGCGGTGAAATGCTTAGATATCACGAAGAACATCAGTGGCGAAGGCGGCCTGCTGGTCTGCAACTGACGCTGAGGTACGAAAGCGTGGGGAGCGAACAGGATTAGATACCCTGGTAGTCCACGCCGTAAACGATGCATACTAGGTGTTGGCCTTAGGGCCAGTGCTGCAGTTAACGCATTAAGTATGCCACCTGGGGAGTACGTCGGCAACGATGAAACTCAAAGGAATTGACGGGGGCCCGCACAAGCGGTGGAGCATGTGGCTTAATTCGATGCAACGCGAGGAACCTTACCTGGGCTAAATCCACAGTGATGTCTTCTGGAAACAGGAGGTCCCTTAGGGGCACTATGGAAGGTGCTGCATGGCTGTCGTCAGCTCGTGCCGTGAGGTGTTGGGTTAAGTCCCGCAACGAGCGCAACCCCTGTGGTTAGTTACCAGCACGTAAAGGTGGGGACTCTAGCCAGACTGCCTACGCAAGTAGTGAGGAAGGTGGGGACGACGTCAAGTCATCATGGCCCTTACGTCCAGGGCTGCACACGTGCTACAATGGTCGGTACAATGGGTCGCCACCCAGCGATGGGGCGCAAATCCATAAAACCGATCTCAGTTCGGATTGGAGTCTGCAACTCGACTCCATGAAGTTGGAATCGCTAGTAATCGCGCATCAGCAATGGCGCGGTGAATACGTTCCCGGGCCTTGTACACACCGCCCGTCAAGCGATGGAAGTCAGGAGTACCTGATGTCGGCGTGCCAACCTTCGGGGGGCAGCTGCCTAGGGTAAGCCTGGTAACTGGCGCTAAGTCGTAACAAGGTAGCCGTACCGGAAGGTGCGGCTGGATCACCTCCTTTCACGGAGAGTCTGCTAGCTGCGAGGCTAGTGCCGCTTTACGTATGGCTCGTTACAAGCAATCTGTTTTGTGTTTAAGCTGGGGGCATGTTCGCGGGGTGCGCGGATAGCTGACCGGGGCTTGTAGCTCAGGTGGTTAGAGCGCACGCCTGATAAGCGTGAGGTCGGAGGTTCAAGTCCTCCCAAGCCCACAGGAGCGTGAGGAGCTGAGTGGGGGCTATAGCTCAGCTGGCTAGAGCACCTGCTTTGCAAGCAGGGGGTCCGGGGTTCGAATCCCCGTAGCTCCACTGGAGAGTTCTTTGACATAATGAAGTAGTAACAATGTAAATACGAAGTGTATGTTGCGCGCCTGCGAGGGTGCGTGGTATATGCGCCAGAGGTAGTTGGGAATCTGAGAGGATTTCTGACGCCACAATTAACCTAATTACTGTGGGATTGTACGCGGGGTTTTGGTCCTTTAGGGGGCTGGAGCTGCGAGTGCAAGCCTTATAATTGAAGTGATTAAGGGCACACGGTGGATGCCTTGGCATGCAGAGGCGATGAAGGACGTGTAAAGCTGCGAAAAGCCACGGGGAGCTGCACAAAAGTGTTGATCCGTGGGTATCCGAATGGGGCAACCCATCCCTTAGGGGATATCCTTTCGAGGAGGCATACGCTCTGAACTGAAACATCTAAGTAGGAGCAGGAAGAGAAAACAATAGTGATTCCCTGAGTAGTGGCGAGCGAAAGGGGAGAAGCCCAAACCGGGCCCTACGGGGTTCGGGGTTGTAGGACCTGCGCGAGTTGTGTTATTGGAAGTCGAATGGGTCTGGAAAGCCCAGCCACAGACGGTGATAGTCCGGTAGGCGTAACGATGACATGATGGCGGGTATCCTGAGTAGCGCGAGGCCGGTGAAACCTTGCGTGAATTTGCCGGCACCATCCGGTAAGGCTAAATACATCTGCATGACCGATAGTGAACCAGTACCGTGAGGGAAAGGTGAAAAGAACGCCGAGACGGCGAGTGAAATAGTACCTGAAACCGTGTGCTTACAAGCGGTCGGAGGCCCTTCGGGGCTGACGGCGTGCCTTTTGTATAATGAGCCTACGAGTTACTCCTGTTGTGCGAGGTTAAGCCCTTTCGGGGTGGAGCCGTAGCGAAAGCGAGTCTGAATAGGGCGTGCAGTACGACGGGGTAGACGCGAAACCAAGTGATCTATCCATGGCCAGGGTGAAGCGAAGGTAAGACTTCGTGGAGGCCCGAACCGGTTGACGTTGAAAAGTCTTCGGATGAGCTGTGGATAGGGGTGAAAGGCCAATCAAACTTGGAGATAGCTCGTACTCCCCGAAATATATTTAGGTATAGCGTCTGGTTTTGTCTGCCCGGAGGTAGAGCACTGATTAGGCTAGGGGGCTTCACCGCCTACCAACCCTAGACAAACTCCGAATACCGGGCCAGAGCCGCCAGGCAGTCAGTCCTAGGGTGATAACGTCCTAGGGCGAGAGGGGAACAACCCAGACCACCAGCTAAGGTCCCTAAATGATGGCTAAGTTGATCAAAGAAAGTTGAGTTGCTCAGACAACTAGGAGGTTGGCTTAGAAGCAGCCATTCCTTTAAAGAGTGCGTAATAGCTCACTAGTCAAGCGACTCGGCGTCGATAATAATCGGGCATAAGTCATCTGCCGAAGCTGTGGGATAGAGATATCGGTAGGGGAGCATTCCAGTCAGCGTAGAAGGAGTCCTGTGAGGGGCTTTGGAGCGGTTGGAAGCGAAACTGTAGGCATGAGTAACGATAAGACAGGTGAAAAACCTGTCCACCGTAAACCCAAGGGTTCCTGATCAACGCTAATCGGATCAGGGTTAGTCGAGACCTAAGGTGTACCCGGTGATGCCGGGGAAGCTGATGGCAAAGCGGTTAAATATTCCGCTACCCTAGCAAACGCTAGGCTAAGGCGTGACGCAGAAGTGACACTCCCGCGTGCGGACGAATGCACGTTGAAGGGTGTAGGCTAGAGAGTAGGCAAATCCGCTCTCTGTGAAGGCTGAACCCCGACAGTACCCGGAGTCTTCGGACGAAGGGATAGTGGAGGTAATCCTGCTGCCAAGAAAAGCGTCGTAGTTTGTTTGTTAGGCTCGTACCCCAAACCGACACAGGTGGGTGAGGAGAGTATCCTCAGGTGCTCGAGTGAATCATGGCTAAGGAACTAGGCAAATTAGATCCGTAACTTCGGGAGAAGGATCCCCCTGGCAACAGGGGCGCAGTGAAAAGGCCCAAGCGACTGTTTACCAAAAACACATGTCTCTGCTAAGCCGTAAGGCGATGTATAGGGACTGACACCTGCCCGGTGCCGGAAGGTTAAAGAAGGGGGTTATCTTCGGAGAAGCTCTTGACTGAAGCCCCGGTAAACGGCGGCCGTAACTATAACGGTCCTAAGGTAGCGAAATTCCTTGTCGGGTAAGTTCCGACCTGCACGAATGGTGTAACGACTTGGGCACTGTCTCGGCCATGAGCTCGGTGAAATTGTGGTATCGGTGATGACGCCGATTACCCGCAGCGGGACGAAAAGACCCCGTGAACCTTTACTACAACTTTACATTGGCTTTAGCTGTAGCATGTGTAGGATAGGCGGGAGGCTGTGAAGAGACGTCGCCAGGCGTTTTGGAGCCACCCTTGAAATACCGCCCTTGCTACAGGTGAAGTCTAACCCGTAACCGGGAACAGTGTATGGTGGGTAGTTTGACTGGGGCGGTCGCCTCCTAAAGAGTAACGGAGGCTCCCAAAGGTACCCTCAGCACGGTTGGCAATCGTGCGTAGAGTGTAAAAGCATAAGGGTGCTTGACTGCGAGACATACAGGTCGAGCAGGCACGAAAGTGGGGTTTAGTGATCCGGTGGCACCGCATGGAAGGGCCATCGCTCAAAGGATAAAAGGTACTCCGGGGATAACAGGCTTATCTCCCCCAAGAGTTCATATCGACGGGGAGGTTTGGCACCTCGATGTCGGCTCATCGCATCCTGGGGCTGGAGAAGGTCCCAAGGGTTTGGCTGTTCGCCAATTAAAGCGGTACGCGAGCTGGGTTCAGAACGTCGTGAGACAGTTCGGTCTCTATCTGCTGTGGGCGTAGGAATATTGAGGAGGGCTGCTCCTAGTACGAGAGGACCGGAGTGGACGCACCGCTAGTGCACCTGTTGTGTGGTCGCATGCATCGCAGGGTAGCTATGTGCGGAAGTGATAAGCCGCTGAAGGCATCTAAGCGCGAAGCACGCTCCAAGATAAGTATTCCCTATGAGCCTCCTGGAAGACGACCAGGTTGATAGGCGGTAAGTGTACGCATGGTAACATGTTTAGCTGAGCCGTACTAATCAGGCCACTGGCTTTATTTATAGGGCTTGCACCTGTGGCTTTGCCTCGGGTGCGGCCCAGCCATTAATTAGACACCATTGAGCGTTTTACACCGCTACTACTTGCGCGCTCTGCGCGTCCCCTTCCCAGGGGCATTATGCCAAAGAATTGTCCAGCACTTTGATTTTGTGAGGTGGCTATGGCACAGGGGTTCCACCCGTTCCCATCCCGAACACGGCCGTTAAGCCCTGTAGCGCCGATGGTACTGCATTGCGGTAGAGTAGGTCGCCGCCTCCTCCTTTTATAAGCCTCTCCGAGCTCCGCTCTGAGAGGCTTTTTTTATGAATACCTTCATGGAAAATAAATCGTATATTTAGAGACTAATCGGCTCTAAAATCAAGTTACGAGCAGCAATATAACTTGCGGAAAACAACCAACTAGGAATAGTATATGATCGATTTCGATTCATTTTTATCAGAGTACAAGAATAAATTAGCTAATATTTTCAAAAAGGAAAATGAGACCAATGGAGATGCATTGAAACGTGGTATATCACAAGATAATTTAAATGAAATTCTTAAGTCCACACCTCTAGCCTCATTTATCCCCACAGAACACGGTGGATTTGGTGGGCATACGGCAGAAGCTTTAAGCATGTTAGAAGCTAGTTCCTATGAATCATTACCGCTTTCTCTTATGATGGGTATTAATGGTGCCTTATTTTTGCAACCAATAGCTAATTATGGTACTGAGGCGGCCAAGAACGATGTCTTTAGTAGAGTTATAAATAAAGGTAAGATGGGTGGTCTAATGATCACCGAGCCAGATTACGGTTCAGAGGCACTCAAAATGCAAACGAGTGTTGAGTATAATGCATCAAATCAACACTATTCAGTTAAAGGAACTAAGCATTGGGCCGGTTTAACGGGAATGGCAGATTATTGGATTATGACTGCTCGTGAGAAAAATTCACAAGGTGAACTAGGACGAGATGTTTCCTTTTTTGTGCATGATTCTAGAAACGGTGGTATTGAAGTAAAAGAATACTATAACAATCTTGGGTTATATATGCTTCCTTATGGTAGGAATAAGGTAGACATAAATGTACCCGCATCTTACAAACTAACCCCAAAAGGCACGGGCATTACCTTAATGCTAGACCTATTGCATAGAAGTAGGTTGCAATTCCCTGGTATGGGTATGGGTTTCCTTAGAAGAATGATGGACGAAGCTGTTCAGCATTGTAGAGAACGCCTAGTTGGGGGGGTAAGTTTATTGAATTACGATCAGGTTCGTTCACGAGTATCCCAAATCCAATCCTATTTTACGGTATGCTCGGCAATGTGTAATTTTACAGCTACCAATGTGCCTCTCACAAAAAATACTGCTAAAATGGATGTAGAGGCTAATGCTATCAAGTCGGTTTTAACTGACTATATGCAAAAGGCATCACAATCTCTTTTACAATTAACCGGTGCTAAAGGGTATAGATTAGATCACATTGCGGGTAGAAGTACAGTGGATAGTCGACCTTTTCAAATCTTCGAGGGATCTAACGATATTTTGTATCAACAAATAAGTGAGTCTATAATGAAGGCGATGCGAAAGGTGAAGAGCACCAATTTATATGATTTCTTAAAAGGATATGATCTAACCGTTCAGTCTTCGGACTATTTCAAAGATGTATTAAATTTCGAGATCGATACCAAGATGTCTCAACGTAAACTGGTTGAATTAGGAAGAGCTTTAGGAAGGATAATTTCAATGGAGTTTACTATCAATTTAGGTCAACAAGGCTTCAATAAAGAATTAATTGATCACGCTATTACCAATGTTCAAGAAGAGGTTAAGGCTATTATGAGTCAGTTTTCAAATACTAAACTCTCAGATGTGGTCGATGCTTACCATGATAATAGCTCATGGTTTACCTTGCAAAAGCAATTTGCACACTAAGCCTATAACCTTCTTTTTTACTTTATGAAACCCAGCACTAACACCAGTCAAAATAGTGAGGAAAGAGGTGTCTTAGAGCAGTATATGCTACCCTTTCTTAATGTATCATCACAATATCCGTTATATCCAGGAAAGAATTCTGCCATTACCGAAGCAGCTCTTCTAGGGTGGACTGAGCAAGAATTACAACAGGCTAGAGCTAATCTCCAAGAAAATGCTAGGCAAGCAGCTCTAGAACTACTTAAAGAAGATGATATTATAGATCAACTCGATGCCCTACCATTTGACGGCGAAGAATGTATCGCTATACTGGGTGATTCAATCAGTTTGGATGCTCAAGGGTGGGTGTACATTTTGGGTCATTTACTAGACATTGGAAAAGAACAAATAAATATTCGATGGGTTAATGCCAGCCAAGCATACGATACAACTACGGACGCTTTACGACGTTTAGATCGTGATGTATTAGTACATAATCCAGATTGGGTAATCATTGCGCTTGGTACTTTTGATGCACAGCGTTTAGCCATCTATCCGGATAGAACCTTAATCCCACTTTCGGAGACATGGGAAAATATTCAAGCTATCCAAGATATTTTGGACCAAACCTTAGAACACCCTCCTTTATGGGTTAGTCCTGCGGCTGTTATCACGGATTTACTTACTGAGCATGCGCTCTACGATTTTAGTATCCAACCAGAAGATCTAACGGCTGTTCAAGATGTCGTAACGGGAAAAATAGGCGGTATTGTTGACCCTAAAGCAGAAAGAATGGGTGAAAATGGCCCCCAAGCTTGGCACTATATTCCCGATGGATTACACCACTCTTTGACAGGACATATGCAAACAGTAAGAGAGGTGATTAAAACATTGGTCGAGATAGACCAAAAAGGGTTTGCGAATATAATGGACGAAGAAGCTTAAAAGTTCACCGAAAACCGGACGAAATCAATGCCTGGCTGTTGTTTTAACCGCCAAACCCCACCATCCTGAATAGGAATTTCATAAGTTGCCGGTTGCATAAACGCCAGGGCAGTAGATCGATCAGCCAGAACAAAAGTGTCGAACAGACCAAAGCCAAAACCAGCGATAGCTCCAGCTCCTGCGCCATATTGAAGCCCTTGGACTAGCGGTTCATTCGCTACGAGCATAACGGAGGTTGCAACAACCGCACCAGCTGCAGCTCCATAAAAGGTATCCAATAGAACAATGATGGTAGAGTTGTTTCCATCGTTGAATATTCCTGAAACAACGGTAGGATTACCCCCCGATTTGAGTAAATCATACGCGCCTACGCCAAGGCCGTATAATGTCCCCAATCCCAGCCCTACCTGCAGTGGATAAAAATCAGTATCATTCGTCAATGCCATACTAGCCCCGCCTAAAAGTGTACCAGTGAGTGCCCCGTTGAGTGTGTTTTCACCCAAGGTATTGATGGTTTGGGCAGCCGCTTTATTTGGCTGAAAAACCGAGGATAAAACAAGAATAATCACTGAAGCAATTATCCATAAAAGCATTTTTTTCAAAACCATAATGTAATTGTAACTATTAAAATGAGCGTAGATGCACATACACAAGAGGCACATATACCCTGTGCAATATTAGTATGTGAAGATAATACAAAATTTCAGGCAGGATTTTGCATGGCAACCTGAAGGATTTTACCATTGAATAACCGGTGACCCTTCAAGCAAAAGTCAGCGACATATCCACCCATCTCGTCTGGTTGAACAGGGGCTTCCAGCCCGGGGAAAGCTTCATTCAACATTTCAGTTTGCACAGCTCCCAAGGCCAATGCGTTTACCGCTATTCCTCTATCAACCCATTCGGTGCTTAAACTTTCGGTGAAAATACTAACCGCTCCCTTAGCAGCACTGTATAAACTGAGCCCTGGAAATTTAGAACTACCCTGCACTCCTCCCATACTGGTTATGTGCACTACATGACTCCCAGGCCCCATCAATGATTCTAGGGCACGCGTCCAACGAAAAACCATAAATACGTTTACCTCGAACTGCATGATCCAGTCATTTTCGGTGGTCTCAGAAAATGGTTTATTAATGAGGAGTCCGGCATTGTGGATAAGCCCGTCGAGTTGTTTATTCTCCGATAAAATCCCTGTAATGGCTTGGGATACCAGCGCGAGATCAGTGTCCGTAGTATACCAGTGTAGTTCACCCGGTTGATCAGCGGAAAAAGTAGCTAATTCAGAGTGTAGATTCTGCCTGCTTAGTCCAAAGACTCGGTGTCCAGCGGAGAGTAAATACTTTACTGTTGCTAGACCAATTCCTCGGCTAGCTCCAGTAACAACAATGTTTTTTTTGTGATCAAGATAATTCATACGAATAAAATACAACTTCTTATGGTGCTAGTAAAAGAAAAGCTAGGCTATTATCTTAGGTATAGGTATTTAACTGAAAACCTAATTATATGTCAATTGAGCGCGATATTTTGGAACGAATCCCACCCCACATTCGAGGGCTGAAAGGCTATGTTCCAGGGAAAACCATAGAAGAAGTGGTAGCGACCTATCAACCGGATAGAATTTCGAAGCTTGCTTCCAATGAAAACAGATGGGGCTTTGCGCCGGGTGTTTCTGAAGCAGTAGGCAGGGCCATGCAAGTCGCCAATAATTACCCTTCAGCACTGGCCAACACTTTACGGGCTAGTTTGTCGACCAAACTAGCCTGTACGCAGGAACAGTTGGTTATTGGGGCTGGCTCAGAGAGTTTGTTAGGTCTACTTTGCCGTACATTTTTTGGACCTGAAGACGAAATTGTAACGGCATCGGCCACATTTGTTGGGCTTAATATTCAAGCTCATATTCATCAAATACCCGTCATCCAAGTCCCACTTACCCCTGACTATCGCTTCGATGTTGGGGCTATTGCAGCCAGCGTGA
>Ga0181597_10001886_pt1 | contig 23245 bp, 17 predicted proteins | sample 041ome_5_FD_148647 | JGI IMG/M metagenome (GOLD analysis project Ga0181597, IMG submission 148647) | Coastal salt marsh microbial communities from the Groves Creek Marsh, Skidaway Island, Georgia - 041403US metaG (spades assembly) | ecosystem: Environmental > Aquatic > Marine > Intertidal zone...
CTTTATCGAATATAAATCCAATAGCAGGTGTAGTTGATAAAGTAAAAGTATTGATTAAATCAGATGGGTTACCAGGTGAATACGAATTACTAAATGAGGTAACTGTACCATATAGTTCATCATTTAGTGTAAAAGTACCAATCCCATCGGAAAACCTACAAGACCCAAAATTATTAAAAATACAATATCTAAACTCTATTGGTGAAATATCAAGAACTGAAACCATTACAAGTCCATTTGTATTTCAAGGTGGTAACTTTTACTTTGGTGGTGGGGATAACCTTATAACAGGTTCTATCTTTATATCAAACGCAATTGGTAGTGGTATTGAAGTGGGTGGTGCAAGCAGTGGATTCATGCGTTCAGTTGGATTCGAAGGACAAACTTCAGCATCATTAGGTAAGGGCCCAGGTGGGTTCATTATTTATAGTGGTTCTAACGCATTAAGAATCGGTGAGGATTATCTACAAGGTGTAGGTATGCAGATGATTGGTGATAACGATGATAGACACTTTATATTCACAACACATAATGGTGGTTTATTAGATGTTAAAACTGATAAGTTCTTTATTGGTACATTAGATTCTCAGTTCATTAGTGGTTCGGATAGCAATATTGAAATTAGTTCATCTTTATTCCATTTAGACCCACAAAACAACTTATTAGTGATTGGGGCGGATGCAGTAATCAATTCTGATTTAACTGTTAATAATCTTAGAACACCCGCCATAATTAATGGGTCTCCATCAACTCGTACAAATTCATCATCTTCTATTGATTCAGATGGATTTGCCAGATTCGTATCAGCATCTATTGGTGGGTTCGAAGTATCAGAAACTCAAATAAATTCATCAAATGATAATTTGATTCTGAAAGATAGTGGACAAATCACAGGTTCAAATGTACAATTTAGTGGTGGTGAAATTGCAGGATTTGAAATATCCACATCACAAATAAATTCTACAAACGATAATCTAATCCTAAAGGCAAGTGGTCAAATTACCGCATCTGATGGATTCTTATTTGGTAATAAAGGTACATCTCAATACGTTCAATTTGATGACGGTAACTTAGTTGTTAGAGGTGATTTATCAGTAGACCAAATATTCACACCAGCAACAATCGATGGTTCACCTGCTAATATAAACAATGCAAGTTCATCAATCACATCGGATGGTTTTGCAAAGTTTGTATCTGCATCCATTGGTGGTTGGGATATAACAACTTCCTCAATAGAAGGTGGAAACCTTTTAATGAAACCAGAAGGTATTCTACAAACAAGAGATTTTGCAAGTGGATTGAAAGGGTGGAAGATTTCATCTGAAGGTAATGGTACTGCTGAATTCGAAAACGTTCGAATCAGAGGTACTATGAGAACCACAACATTTGAAAAAGAATCAGTAAACGCAGTTGGTGGACAACTATGGGTTGCTAATTCAACAACAATCACAGGTTCGGTTGTAGCTGCAGATACAACAATGTCGGTAAAGAATGTTAAAGGGTTCGAAGAAGGTGAAATTGTTTTAATTAAAAAAGTAGATAATAGTGGATTCCAAACGGAATATGTTTATATCAACTCATCTTCAATTGAAGGTGACCAAAGTAACGAAGATGAAAACTATGGTAAACTATATGTAACAAGAGCATATGGTAGTGGTTCACAAGGAGATTACGTTGGAGATTTAGCATCAGTATCACAATCATATGAAGATGGCCAGGTAGTTGTATCAACTGGTAAAATTAATACTGGTTATATTAAATTGAACGCAAACCCATCTGATACTGCAACTCCATATATTGATATTGTGGAGAGAACTGGTTCTGATTTATTTGATGTAAAGCTTGCGGCAAGATTAGGTGATTTAAGTGGGTTGGCAAATTCATCATATGTTTTTGGTAACTCTAATCCAGGATTTGGTTTAGCAACCGATAACGTATATCTACAAGGTGGTATTATCGCAAATACAGGTTCTATCGGTGGGATTAATATGGAAGCCGGTAAACTCTACAATGGTAATGGAACATGGGCTAACTCAAACACTGGATTCTACATTGATTCAGCATCCAACTTCTCATTGGGTGATAGACTTACTTGGAATGGAACATCATTAGTAGTTAGAGGTCAAATCCAATTAGCGGATGGGACTAGTGTTGAAGAAGCAATCAACGCAGTAACTGAATCATCAACCGCAAGAGCATTATCTATTGGTGTTGATTCTCAAGTGTATGCATTCGATAACTCAGCAGATACAACAGCAACACCCGATACAATTGTATTTACAATAAGTCAACAAAACTTAACTGGAACTATAACAACATCTGATATCACTATCACAAAAAATGGTGGTAGTACAATCACAACTCCAACATTAGGTGGAGTAGTTACCGATGGTTCTGGTCAATTGAGTGGTAGTTTATCATTCTCAGGAGAATCATTGACAAAATCAGATTTACCACTAACTATTGAAGTATCGAAGGATTCATTATTAGATACAACCACAATATTCAAAGTTGAAGGTGGTGCTGATGGTGCCGCAGGCTCGGATGGTAATGATGGTGCTGACGGTAGTGATGGTGCTGACGGTAGTGATGGTACTGATGCACTAACCGCATTCTTAACCAACGAATCCCATACATTCCCATCTGATGTTAATGGTACTATTTCATCATTTAGTGGTGGTGAAACTGATATGATTGTATTTCAAGGTGTAACGGATGTTACAACTGATTATACATTCAGTAGAACAAGTAATACTGGAGTAACATCGACAATTGCTGACAATACTGTAACTATTACGGCAATGTCTCATGATAGTGGTTCAGTTATCATAACCGCAACATCCGCAAGTGTTACACTAAACAAAACAATGTCTTTGGCAAAATCAAAACAAGGTAGTGATGGTTTAGATGGTGCTGCAGGTGCTAACGCCAAAACATTAGTTGCAAGTGTTGATTCCCAAGTATTTGCATTTGATGATTCTTCTGATACAACTGCAACACCAACTGAAGTTATATTCTCATTTAACCAACAAAACCTTAGTGGTACGATTGGAAGTGGAGATATCACAATAACTACTGCACAATCAACAAATGTAACTGGATTTAGTTTAGATACAAGTGGTGTAACTGATGGGAGTGGTATTGTAAGTGGTTCACTAACATTTAGTGGTGCATTGAGTAGCGGTGGTTTGAATTCAACAAAAGCAAACTTACCTGTTACAATTTCAGTATCCAAAGATTCATTAAGTGATAGTGTTAAAGTGTTTAGAGTGGAAGGTGGTGCTGACGGTGCTGACGGTGTTTCAACTACTGGTTTTCGTATAGAGTATTCTACATCTACAACAGAAGCAGACCCTGGTTCGGGTAAATTTAGATTTAACGCCGCTGACCCTGCTGCAGCTACTGAAGTTTATATAAGTGAAACAGATTTAGATGGGTTGGGAGTAGCACCATTATTAAACCAATTAACATCATCAACAAATACTCCTAACAAATCTATAATTACATTTAGACAAGAAGCAAATCAAGCATATTACGATTCAGCATATGTAACCGACCAAACAGATAATGGTGGGTGGAGAACGGTAGATATTACACATATTGATAAAAATGGTTGGGCTAATTTAAGTAATGGGGATAGTACATTTATGGCTATTGCCGTTTTAGGTGATAGTGGTGAGGCTGGAGCAGATGGTGTAGATGGTGTTACTACATTCCTTACAAATGAAGCACATACATTCGCTGCAGCAACCGATGGTACTATTGTATCTTTTGTTGGTGGTTCTACTGATATGGAAGTATTTGAGGGAGTTACAAATGTAACATCAAATTATACAATATCAGCATCTAATGGTGCTGGGGTAAGTTCATCACTTGCACCACCAAAGACAGTGAATATCGGCGCACTTGCAAATGATAGTGGTTCGGTTATTATAACTGCAACCTCTGCTAGTGTTTCTTTATCAAAAACAATGAGTTTAGTTAAATCTAAACAAGGTGTTGCTGGTGCTGATGGAACATCTGCTAAATTATTGATTGGTAGTTTAGATTCACAAGTATTTGCATTTGATGATACTGCAGATACTTCGGCAGACCCAACATCAATTATCTTTAGTTTCCAACAACAAAACCTTAGTGGTACAATTAGTAGTAGTGATATTACTATATCAACCGCAGGTGGAAATGTTACTAATTTTGATTTTGATAATAACGATGTTAGTAGTGGTACTGGTATTGTAAGTGGTAGTATATCATTTAGTGGAGCATTAAATACAGGTGGTTTAAATTCTACCAAATCTAATTTACCTGTTACGATTACCGCTACAAAAGATGGATTGGAAGATTCTGTAAAAATATTCAAAGTAGAAGGTGGTACTAATGGTGAGAATGGTGCAGATGGAACTGATGGTGTATCAGCAATTACGGCATTCTTAACAAACGATTCACACACTTTACCTATAAGTTCATCAGATGAAGTTATATCGTTTACTGGAGCAAGTACTGATATTATAGTTTTTCAAGGAACATCGGATGTTACTAATGATTACACAATCAGTAGAACTGCGCCAGCACATATGACAACAACATTGGTTGGTGATACTGTAACCTTAACAAATTCAACAACACCATTTACAGGTTCTATTGTAATAACCGCAACATCCGAAAGTGTTAGTTTGGCAAAAACAATGTCAATCTCAGAAGCAAGACAGGGTGAAACTGGAGCACAAGGAGAAGCTGGTGCTGATAATCAAGATTTCACTTGGGCTAATGAAAACCTAACTGGTGTTGGTCCGATTGCATCTCCTGGTCTTTTAATGACTTCAAATGTATTTGGATTCCACGATGGTATCGCAGGTGCAAATGGTTCATTAGATGATTTTACATCATACTTAGATTCAGATGGTAACTTCTATTTAGGTAGTGGTTCTTCCGAAGCTCAATTTGTTTGGGATAACACAACAAAAGAATTATTAGTAAGTGGTTCTAACGCAAACATCACAGTAGATAGATTCTTCTTAGGTGGTGCATCTCAATTTGTTAGTGGTTCAAATGGTAATTTAGAAATTAGTTCATCTAACTTTCATTTACAACCAGGTGGTGATGCAATCTTAAATGGTACTATTTACGCTGATGCTGGTAGAATTGCATCATTCATTATATCATCATCGAATTTTGATGCGTTTAGATTAGTACAAGAGTTTGAACCAATACCAGAACTAAGTGGTAGTATAAATTCATCAACACCAGAAGTACCAGCTGATATAGATACTAGGGCAACCATAACGATATCGGATGTAACTTCATCGAGAATTCCTATTACTAATGTATCATTTGGTTCAAAATCAACCACTATTACATTAGATAGATATGTGTTTGCAGAATCGGGTTCGTTTGAAATATTCTATACAGAATCGATAAATAATTTTACAGGTATACAATCGGGTCAAAAAACTGTTGCTGCTAAATTCCAATCATCTTCATTTGAAGAGTACTTCCCAACTGCATCCATCGCTTCATATTCAGCATCTATAATGGATAATAGATTTAGTCCATTTAGTACAATGTATTCAGATACCTATTTCCTAAATTCAGTAGTAGGGGTACAGGCAATTGCATTTGATTGGTTCACAAATCCTGGTTCATATTCTAAACTTGCCAACCCTGGTGCATTTTTTGTTATTTCTCAATTTTCCGATGATGGTACTGGTGTTGTAACTCAAGATGAAAGGGTTGATTATTGGCCAACCGGAGATGATTTGGAAATGTATGTTGATGTGGATATAAACTCATTAAATGAACTAACGGGTTCTACTACTATCACGGTATCATCATCAGATGTTAGAGAGACAGTTGACGATTGGTCTATAACATCAAATGGCGAATTTACAGTAACATCCAACTATGAGGCTTATGTAGCTAATGATGGTTTTGAGGCATTTATAAATTCATCAGACCCTGTCAATGATTTTGTAAACACATATTGGACTGCATCATATAGTGGTGGTGGAATTTATTATTTATGGGTAAGTAGTGCTACAAGAGATGATGAAGAATATATCGGAGGCGAAGGTCGACGTAGTATAACTTATAGTATGACATCATCGTGGGCAAATCCTAGTTTAACAGACACACCGGATTCTTCACTAACCGTAAGAAATTCTGTATCTAATGGTCTTATATCAACCGCAGAATACAATACTTTAACACAATCACCATTTATTTACATACAAAGTATCGCAGAAGTAGGTGGTGTCCAAGCTACTGATTGGTATAGTGATGTTCTTGGAGATAGATACAATTCTATTGAAAAAATAACGGCACCATCTGCAAGTGCACTTGGTGTAATCAACCAATCAATCAACTTTAGCGAAGGTCAAATTACAAACCAAAACTATAACGCAGGTTCTGTATATGGACTATTATTACAACCAGGTTGGTTTATAAATCCAGATGCACTTGATATAATAAACTCATTGGATAACACCACAGGTTCAATGAATGGTTGGTATGAAATTCAAACCACAGGTAGTGTAAGCGATTATTCCCCATATACATCAGTTGGTAATAAATTTGGATTCCCATTAAAGTTAAGACAAAATAATATTACTACGGTTGTAACCTCATCATCGGAATTAAAATTGAGCAATGGTATATGGCCACAAGATATAGCCGAATCTGGTTCTATTCCACATGATGCAGGTCTAGCCCTTAATACTGAAATCGTTGCACTTGCTCGCGAGGGTGGGGTAAATATAACTTCGAGGTTAGATGCAACAAGAGTTCAAACTGACTTAACTCCGGCAGAATTGGCTGTCATATATCCAAATGAATCTGCATTTACGAATATATCTGATAAAAAGTTTTCAATAAATTACGAAAGTACAAACACATATACTGGTACTGGATTTCATATTGATATGGGATACCAATCAGGTTCATTTATAGAAAAAACTACATTCTCTATAAGTGGTAGTGGTGAGATTAGTTCATCTAAGTTTTTCGTAGATGAAAGAGGTAACATAACAGGTTCTAATGTATTCTTTACAGGTGGTACTATTTCAGGTTCACAATTAAATCTCGTAGCAAATCAATTTGATTTTGGGGATGATGGTGCATATATATCTGGTTCAAATGGTTCATTAATTATTAGTTCTTCATTATTCTCACTAACTGATAACTCATTAGAGGTAAAGGGTGATTTAAGGGCAAGTAGTGGATACATTCAAGACACATATTTAGGTGGTAAAATTGTAGAGTTGGGTGTACAAAACCCCAACGTATCAAGTGTTAGATATCAATTACCATTTATTGAAGTATATTCTACATCATCAACTGATAGAAGATTAACATATTTAACTGGTTCTGCAAGAACAAACTTTCAGGGTTCACATGGTAAATGGACACTATCAGCGGCATTCCAAAATACACCACAAATGTTAGTTACGGGTTCTGCTTTAGATGGTGTTGGTTATCCTGATGAATTTAAGAGTTGGTATGATATAAGTGGTGTAGGTAAAGATTATAAATTTATATCTGACTTTAATACTGAAATTGTATCAGATGCATCATCATCATTAGATAGAAGTTTAATCGGTAATCAGTTAGTATTCAATAAACAAAATACATTTAGAACGGGTTCTACAATCTATAATACAATTACATCTGAAAATATACACATTTCAGAATCATTTGCAAGTTCAAATTATAAGAATGCACATTTACAATTTGCAGTGAGAGGAACTACACACCCATATTCGGGTGGATTCAAAGGATTCTTCCCACAATATAAAGTTGAAATTGTATCTGGTTCTACAACATTCTATGAAAAGATATACAAAGATGAAAACGCAACTCATAAAAATTGGGTAGTATTTGATATTCCGATATCCGATATTTTAACAAATGAAGCAACATCAAATACTGATAAGATAGTTGAAGAGTTATTCAAAGTTAGATTAGGAATGTATTATAGTGGTTCATCCGCAACAGGTACCGTTGGTAGTGGGGTTGAAGGTATGGGGTGGGCTCTTACGGAAATGAGAGTAGTTGAACCTGCCAGAGTTGCGGCAATTGATACTCAAACCATTTACTTCAAAGATACATACTTAACGTGGGATAGTAAAGAGGTAACTGCACACAAAGGACACTTCGCACCAATTATTACATCATCGTTATTTGAATCAGTATCAGGTTCACGATATACATTAGGTAGACCAAAACAAAGATGGCAAACCGCATATCTTAAAAATTCAGTAGATACACTTTCAGATAGAAACCTAAAAAAGAATATAGAAATTTCTCCATTAGGTTTAGGATTTATAGAATCTTTGAAACCAGTTAAGTATGATTTCAAAGATGATAATACAACTCACTATGGATTGATTGCACAGGAAGTATCACAATCTCTTGCTGAGTTTGGTATACATACTGATGAGTTTGGTGGTTATAATGGAACTGAGGGATATTTATCATTGAAATATGAAGAGTTCATATCACCAATGATTAAAGCAATTCAAGACCAACAACAAATAATAAAAGATTTACAAAGTAGAATTGAAACCTTAGAAAGTGGTTCTACTAATTAAAGGATATTTATCATTATGGGGAATCTAATAAAAGAGTGGGTTAAGGGAATCTTAACCGAAGATATAAAAAAAGAGGTAGTTGTTTACGCAGGTAGATTTCAACCATTCCATAAGGGACATTATGGTACATACCAACACTTAGTAAAAAAGTTTGGTAAAGATAATGTTTACATTGGAACATCTAATAAAACCGATAACATCAAATCACCTTTTAAATTCAAAGAAAAGAAAATGATTATGATGAAGATGTTTGGTATCCCATCGAGCAAAATCGTTGAAATTAAAAACCCATATGCACCTAAAGAAATTATTGGTAAGTTCGATAATAAAACAACGGCATTCGTAACTGTTGTTGGTGAAAAAGATAGATACAGATTAAAAGGTAAATACTTTGAACCATACCATCCAGATAGAATCGATAAGGGATATGAGGATAAGGGATATGTTTATGTAGCACCATCAAGTGGTGGTGGTATGAGTGGTACTGAAGCGAGAAAACTTTTATCACAAGGTTCTGAATCTGATAAAATCACTGGATTCAAAAAAGTGTATGATGGTAAATTCGATTCTAAAATCTTTACATTAATTACAACACGATTAACAAAGATATTTGGTAAGATGGAATCATTCTTATCAACATTTGATTTTAATGAACTAATCTCAGAAGCATCCGCAACACCAGCTAGTGGAAAGAGTGTGGTTGATGATGGACCGGGATTTACATATGGTAATTCAAAAACATATAAGAAAATTGGTAATGATGCAGCAGAGGCATTAGGGTGGCAAGTTGTGGATTATATTTTAGGAAACGATGATGATTCAATCTACGCAGATGATAACAGAAGTATAGACGATAAATACCCAGTATCATATTTCCCATCTGGTAAAGCAGGTTTGGATGCACAATCACAAAGATATACTGATTTAAAAGGTTCAAAAGCATATAAGGCATGGTCTGATAAAATAAAGGGTGTTGCAACCTCAGTTGGTTACAAACTAATAGATTTCTTAGATGCTGAAGAAGCCAAAACAAATAATCCAGATGAACCAACTAAAGAAGAATCTCCAAACTTTACTATTGATTCCGAAACTGAACCTCTAAAAGAAGGTTTGATTATGGAAGGTGGTGCATATGGTCATATGAATCACCCATTCGATATCGAAATGAATCTTACATTTGGTGATTTAAAAACTATTATATCAAACGCACTAAATGGTAACTTAGAATTTGCAAGAGAAAAAACCGATGGACAGGCATTAGCAATTAGTTGGAGAGATGATAAAGGTTTAATCGCAGCAAGAAATAAAGGACACCTAAAAAATAGTGGTGAAAACGCATTAGATATTAGTGGAGTTGCATCTAAGTTTCAAGGTAGAGGTGGTTTAACCGATGCATACAATTTTGCTATGAAAGATTTAACATCAGCGATTAAATCACTATCAAAAGCACAAAGAGATAAGATATTCAAACAAGGTTCATCGTTTATGAACTTAGAAGTTATCTATCCAACTTCAGTTAATGTAGTACCTTATGGACAACCATTATTAGTATTTCATGGAACTATGGATTATGATGAATCAGGTGTTGCAATTGGTGCTGATACATCAACTGCAAGAACATTGGCAGGTATGATTAAACAAATCAACAAAGATGTACAAGATAATTACACAATTCAAGGACCACCTGTAACTCAATTACCAAAGAATAAAAACCTTTCATCAATGCAGGGTAAGTTTAATTCACAATTGAATAAACTTCAAAAAGAATTTAAACTAAAAGATTCTGATGGTGTTGCAAATTATCATCAGGCTTGGTGGGAAAATTGGGTTGATAAAAACTCACCATCACCATTGGATAACAAAACTAAAATGGGATTGGTAAAAAGATGGGCATTCTATGATAAATCATTCAGATTAGATAATAAAAACATCAAAGATTCCAAAGTATTAGATTGGGCAAAGAAAACTGATAAACAAGACCAGGCAAAAATATCTAAAGATAATCTTCGTAAGTTTGAAGATATCTTCTTAGGCGTTGGCGCAGAGGTACTTTCATTTATGAGTTCAGTATTAGTAGTGAATCCAAATAAAGCATTGAGAGATATGCAGAAGGAATTGGATAACACAGTAAAAGCCGTTAAGAAATCAGGTGATGTTAAAAAGATTGAAAAATTAAGAATGGAATTAGAACGACTTGCTGCAATTGGTGGTAAGGATAAGATTGTACCAAACGAAGGTATTGTGTTTACTTACAAAGGAAACACTTATAAGTTGACTGGGGCATTCGCATCATTAAACCAAATATTAGGTTTAATGTATTTTTAAATATATTTAGATATTTATATACAAAATAAAGTTATGGCAAAATTAAAGAACATCAAAGCAGTTAGTGAAATGTTAGAGGGTAAACACAAAACCCAAACTAAAAAGACAGTTGCGTTTGATACAAAAGAAGTTGTAAGAAGAGAAGTTGGAGAAGTTTGGGCTGATGATAAAGGTCAGCAATGGGAACAACGTAAAGGTTACAAAGTAAAGGTTGGGAAACTCGCCAAACTCAGAGAAGAGTTAAAAGGATTTCCAAATTGTAGAAAAGATGTTTGTACTTGTACAGACCCTGGTTCTGCTGATTTAAAGATGAAGGCATATCACGGTATGTGTTTAGATTGTGTTACTGATATGGAGCATGATTTAAAATTAAAAGGGGAGTATGAAGAATACGAACGTACAAAACTTTTAAATAATGCTGAGTCTTGGTTGAAGCAGGCAGAGATAGAAAAAGAAGTTCTAAAAACAACAATCAAAGCATCATTCATTAATGAGGATGGTTCTATTGAAGAATGGGATGGTTTATCTGAAGATGAAATCACTGCTAAGATTGATGAAGGTTTTGAGAAGTTTAAAACAAACTTCATTGATAAACTAAAGGGAGAACAAAATGAAGAAAGTAATTAACTGGATTTCGGGATTATTAAAAGATGAAAAGGGTACACCTTCATCAAAAAGATTTATTGGTATCATTGCAGGGTTATCATTATGTATAACTTTATTCGCAAATCAATTTACTGAAGAACATATTGCACCTTCACCCGTTTTAATCAACGCAGTTGCAGCTCTTGCATTTGGAGCATTAGGATTAGCATCAGTTGATAAGATTTGGGGTAAGAAAGAAGAAGAAAAATAAATGAATCTAAGAGAGTACATTCAGAACGTATATGAAACCTACACTAAGGATGGTGTAGAAGAATCACTTGCGTTAGAGTATGTAAAATCTGATATGTACGAACATCTGATTCAAAAGAATATGATGACCGAAGATTTAAGAAAATGGTTCGGTAAAGGAAAGACTGGTACTGCAAGTGGTGGTGGTTGGGATAGATATGGTTCGGATGGTCAGAAGTTAGGTAAGTGTGGTGATGGTAAAGAAGGTGGTGCATATGCCGCTTGTTTATCGAAAGAGAAAGCCAACAAATTAGGACCTAAAGGAAGAGCAACATTTGTAAGAAGAAAACGAGCAGCACAAAAGAAAGCTGGTGATTCTAAAAAAGGTGGAAATCGTAACAAAGGTAAAACACCAACAATGAGTAAAACTGGAGCATAATAATGAAAATAGATATTAAATCAGGTGGACAAAAGTATTCGGTAGATTTCCAAATTGGACCGGGTAGGGGTGATATCCACTTTACAGCAATGGCAAAATCATCAAAGGATTTAGATGAATTACAAACAGCAATTGTTAACAGAGGTGGTAACGACCAAACCATTGGTGCTATTATTGCAAAAGCAATTGAGAATAAATTGAAACTACCAATTGATGTTGATTATGGATATCAAGGTGCGGGATACGGATTTAAATTAGATTTATATTCTATTTCTAAAAAATTAAAGTAAGGTAGTAATATGGCTAATCCAAAATTAAATAAAAAAGTAAAAGCATTTTTGGATTCGTATCTGAAGGGTACGGATAAGAACTCAGCAGAATATCAACACGCAGTTATGTTGATTCTTAGAGGTGCACTAACAGAAGCTAACTTTCACAGCGAAGCAAGGCAATTAGATAAATTCTTTCCAAAAGCAAAATCTTCTAAGTATGTTGGTACTGATATGGAAACTGTGATTGAAGATAAAGGTATTGATATCGCAAAAGCTGCCAAATGGCATGGGTATGAAATTATCGATGCGTTTGTAGCATACACAAAGAACAATAAATTAGATTCATTAAAAGAAGCATTCTATTCAGATTTTGTATCTGAATTCTTAAAAGAGGTAACTCACTCACATGAGTATGAAGATATGAGTCAAATGGGTGAAGATGAAAATGACCCACAAGAAATTTCAGTAGGAAATTATCAAACAAAATATTTCCACGTTTGTCCTGGTGCATCTAATCTATACAAAGATATAGAATCCAAAGGTGTTGATATGGACATGGCCGAAAGAAGTGCAAGATTACAAGATGCACTTTTCTTTGTAGAAGAACACATTCAGAGAGATGGTTACAAGCCAGAAAGAGATTATGTAATGGTTGCTAAGAACATCGCTAAGAACATTATGAAGATGGCTGAGATGATGGGATTAGAAAAAGAACATGATTACATACAAGGACACGTTGATACGATTGAGAAAGTAGTAAAAGAAAAGGGATTGGAAGAGAGAGTAATGAAACTTACTGAAGAGAATGTTCCAACCGACCCATCTAAATGGTCTTACTACAAATCACAGGCAAAAGAGAAGTTTGATGTGTACCCATCAGCATATGCAAATGCATGGGCTGCAAAACAATACAAAGATGCCGGTGGTGGTTGGAGAACTACAAAGAAAGAATCAGTAAACGAAAACAAAGTAGATAAATTAAGAAATGCTGTTCAAAAGATAAACCGAAAATATCAAGTAAAAGTTAGTACACATCCTGTAACAAAGGGTGAAATTGAAATTATACTTGGTAGAGGAAACCATCCAGACCACGATTATCATTTGATTCAAAAATTAGCGTCAAAATTTGGTATTAAAAATAGAGAGTATAGTATATTTGATGAATCGGTAAACGAATCTAACCTAAAAGGACAACTTGCCGGAGATTCCGTAGATTCACTTATTAAATCTATCGGAAGTAGATTTGTAGAAAAAGAAATCAAAAACACAACTCGTGATGGTAAAACTTATATCAAACTAAAAGATGAAAAGTTTGGTAGTGGTGTAGTTAAAATCTTAAAATCACGATTTGGTATTAATGCAAAAGTGGATTACTTTGGTGGTAAAGGTAAGATTGGTTCAACACCATCTGTATCATTCTTTTCAGACAGCATAATCGATGAATCAGTAAACGAGGCACAAAAAGTTAATCCTACCTCTAAGAAGTTTCTAAAAGGAATGAAAAAGATTAAGGTTAAAGGTCTTGGTGGTTATATGCCAGGTGTTGATTATGTATATGTTGACGGTGATAAGTATTACTTTGTAGATTTCGAAGGTGACCATATGGAACTTAAAAATACAAATACCATCAAACAATTACATAAACTACATGGTAAGTCATTAGGTGAATCGCTTAAAGAAGCATATGTTATTTTCTACGCTAAGAAAAAAGGTGATAAACCATCACAAGCCGCATATAGAGATAAAGATATGGCAGTGAAGTTTGAAAAGGATTTGAAAAAAGATGGTTATATCACAATGATGGTTAATAAAAAAATCAAAGGTGTTGATGAATCAGTAAATGAAGGTATTGAACCACAAATCAAAAAGATTGCATACTACACAGGTACAAGACCCGAAGCAGTTGAGGATTTCGTTTCTAAACATGGATTGAATATTACTAAACTTCTTAAATTTGTTGAAAAGGGTAAACTTCCAGAAAGAATGGCAATTGTATCAGCATTAGCGGGTAAACCAGGAAATCCAGTTCAAAAGAAAATAATCAAACAATTCTCAGAATCAATAAATGAAGATTATTATAAATCTGCATCCGATGCGGCAGATGCTGCAAGAAAGTACGCTGAGAAAAAGGGGTTTGAGATTGATGAAGATGATTGGCAAACTCAAATCGCAATGGGTGGTAAACACAATCGTTTAAGACCAGGTGTTGGTAAAACACATTCATTCTCAGTTGGATTAACAAAGAATGGCAAACCACAAAGAAAAGCATTAAACATTTCATTATATGGAATGGATAGTGGTAAATTCGAATTAACATCATATATTAACTAAGGAATCATATTATGAAAATCAACGAAGGTATAATGTACAATGTGGATAATAAAATCGCATTACATAAAAACCCATACAGATATGGTTCTACAAAATTCTTTGAGTACTACAACGATTTAAGAGCATTAAAATTAGAAGCAGTTTCAGAAGATTTAGATATGTTCCTAAGTTCTGATATTGGTAAGGTTGGTGTATACGAAGGTAACGATGTACTTTTAGATTTTCCAATGTTAGTAGAAGCAGAATATCAGGGTAAGAAAGTTGAACTATCAAAACCAATGAGAAACAATAGTGGTGGTGGTAAGTTCAAAGTATATGTGAAAGACCCAAAGAGTGGAAATGTTCGAATGATTAAGTTCGGTGCCGATAGCGGTGGTGGTAAATTAGCAGTAAAGTTAAAAGACCCGAAAGCAAAAGCAGCTTTCAAAGCAAGACACAAATGTGAACAAACCAAAGATAAAACAACTGCATCATATTGGAGTTGTAGATTACCTCGTTACGCAAAATCATTAGGTTTAAGTGGTGGTGGACAGTGGTGGTAATCCATACAACGAAGTAAGTAAAGGAAACAACACTTACATTAGAGAATTCTCAGTAGATACCGATTCATCAGAATTGGTTTGGCACAGAGATAAAGAAGATAGAGAAGTTACAATCTTAGAAGGTAAGGGTTGGAAGTTTCAATACGATGATGAACTACCATTCGAATTAAAAGAGGGTGATACAATCAGTATCAAAAAGTTAGAGTATCACAGAATCATAAAAGGTGATACAAATCTAAAAATACGTTTATTAAAAAAAGTTTAATATTTATTCTAAACAGTTAAACTTAAAACAAGTATTATTATGAACACAATTTTAGTTATTTTGGCGATTGCAACAGTTTTGGCAATAGCAATCGTTATCTTACAAAAGACAGGTAAGATTAAAGATGAAGATGGTGATTTAATTCCTGATGTTGTTGAGGACAAAGTAGAGGAAGTTAAAGCAGAAACCAAACGTAGAGTTAAAAGAGTAAAACAAGAACTCAAAGACGTTTTAAAAGAGGCAAAAGATTTAAAAGAACAAATTGTTGATGTTGCAGAAGCAGCAGGGGGTTCTAAACGAAAGGGTAGAAAATCAACTAAACCAACAAAGAGTTCTTTAAGAGTAATGAAAAAAGATGAGCTACTTAAATTAGCTAAGAAAGATTTTAAAGTTGAGTTAGATTCTAACTTAACAAAAACAAACTTAGTAAATAAGGTGTACGGATTGTATCACAAAAAATAAATGAATAAATACTTCGGCGATATTAGAAATGTAATAATCTTAGTATTGATAATTGTTATCTTACTAATGAGACAGTGTAGTGGTAGTGGTGAAGTAACACCAACTGAACCAACTATTGTTACAAAAACCGAAGTAAAATATGATACAATTACAAAGGAGATTCCAAAGTATATTCCAAAAGTAGTTACAAGAATAGTTAAAGAGGTTGATACAGTAAATGTACTACAACCGATTGATACACTATCTATACTTGAAGATTATTTCGCAACATATGTTTATGAAGATGTACAAAATTTAGATTCGTTAAATCTACGAATTACTGATAGTGTATCTCAGAATAAAATTATGGCAAGAAATATTCAATACGATTTAATATACCCAACTGTAACCATTACCGAAACCAAATATATCAACGCAAGAGAATTTTATATTGGTTTCGGTTTAAATGGTACACAAAATCAATTTAATTATGTTGGTGGTCAACTCCTTTATAGAACAAGAAAAAAACAAGCATTCGGACTGGGAGTTGGTATCAATGAAAATTTACAACCAATACTATCTACTCAGTTCCTATGGAAATTGGGTAAGTAGTATATGGGGCAGAGTATAAAAGAACTTATTAGAGAAGAGTACGTTAAATGTGCTCAAAACCCAGTTTACTTCTTTAAGAAGTATTGTTATATACAACACCCAAAGAGAGGTAAAATTCTTTTTGATTTGTATCCTTTTCAAGAAGATGTTATGGGTGAGTTTAACGACCACCGATATAACGTAATCCTCAAATCACGTCAGTTAGGTATCTCAACATTATCCGCAGGTTATTCTTTATGGATGATGTTATTCCACGAAGATAAAAACATATTGGTAATTGCAACCAAACAAGAGGTAGCTAAGAACTTAGTTACTAAGGTTAGGTATATGCATGAGAACTTGCCGAGTTGGTTAAGAGGCGATACCGAAGAAGATAACAAACTATCCTTACGATTAAGAAATGGTTCAACAATCAAAGCAACATCAGCAAGTGGTGATGCAGGTCGTTCCGAAGCACTATCAATGTTGATTATTGATGAGGCTGCGTTTATCAAAGGTATTGATTCAATTTGGGCATCTGCACAATCAACACTTTCGACTGGTGGTAAAGCAATTGTACTATCAACTCCAAATGGGGTTGGTAACTTCTTTCATAAGACATGGTTAAAAGGTGAAGGTGGCGATGGTTGGAATCCAATCAAACTCCATTGGACAGTTCATCCAGAAAGAAATGAAAAATGGAGAGCAGAACAAACTCAACTATTAGGTGAAAAGATGGCAGCACAAGAATGTGATTGTGATTTTATTTCATCTGGTTATACAGTTGTTGATGGACAACTTCTACAATGGTATGAAGAAACTCATGTACAAGAGCCGGTTGAGAAAAGGGGGTTTGATGGAAACTATTGGATTTGGCAACAACCAAACTACGCAAAAGATTATATTGTAGTTGCGGATGTTGCGAGGGGAGATGGTGCTGATTATTCGGCATTTCACGTTATTGATGTAGAATCGGTTGAACAGGTTGCAGAATACAGAGGTAAGATTGAAACCAAGCATTATGGTAATATGTTGGTAAATGTTGCAACCGAATGGAACGATGCATTATTAGTAATTGAAAACGCAAATATTGGATGGGCAGTAATCCAAGAAGCAATTGATAGAAATTATTCAAACTTATATTATTCCTACAAAGAGTTTGGATATGTAGATGATGATATTCATTTACAAAAAGGATATGATTTAAAAGATAAATCTCAGATGGTGCCTGGTTTCTCAATGACAAGTAGAACCAGACCATTGGTGATATCTAAGTTAGATACCTATATGAGAGAAAGAGTTCCTATTATTCGTTCTAAAAGGTTGATAGATGAATTGTTTGTATTCATTTGGAATGGTAGTAGAGCAGAAGCACAACAGGGTTATAATGATGACTTGGTAATTTCCTTCTCAACATCTCTATGGGTAAGAGATACCGCATTAAAATTAAGACAACAAGGTATCGAACTCAATAAAAGAGCATTATCATTAACCTCTAAAAATACAGGTGTATTTAGAACGAATCAATCAAAAGGAAAAGATTCGTGGAAGGTAAAAACTGGTAGAGGTGATGAAGATATCACTTGGTTATTGTAAATCTATTTTTTATCATATTTATAGTTTGTAGGGATATTGTAATAAAGAACAAAAATTATGGCAGATAAATCATTATTTAGTAGACTCCAACGATTATTCTCAACTCAGGTAGTTGTAAGAAAGGTCGGTAAAAATAAATTAAAGGTAGTCGATTCATCCCGCTTACAAGGTGATGGTAATCGTAGAGGTTCAGCATACTACGATAGATATGGTAGATTACATGGTTCAAATTCACGAAAGAATTGGCAAACCTACAATGAACGATTTAATTATCATTCAAACAAATTAGAACTATATACTGATTATGAAGCAATGGATAAAGATTCCATTATTTCATCAGTATTAGATATCTACTCAGATGAGTGTACACTTAAAAACGATATGGGTGATGTACTCAGAATCAACTCATCAGATGAGAAACTAAAGAAAACCCTACACAACTTATTCTATGATGTATTGAATATTGAATTCAACCTTTGGAGTTGGGTTAGAGGTATGAACAAATATGGTGATTATTATCTTTATTTAGATATTGATGATGAGTTGGGAATTGTAAACGCATCACCATTATCAGCATACGAAACGAGAAGAGAAGAAGGTTACGATATGGATAACCCATACTCAGTACGTTTCGAAGTTGAAGAACAAAACACAAACGCAATCTCACAAAGAAACAACACTAAGTTTTTAGAATCGTTTCAGGTTGCACATTTCAGATTATTGACTGATACAAACTTCCTACCTTATGGTCGTTCACTATTAGAAGGTGCCAGAAAGACTTGGAAACAATTAATTCTTATGGAAGATGCTATGATGATTCATAGAATTATGAGAGCACCTGAAAAGAGAATCTTTAAGATTGATATTGGTAATATTCCACCTGCAGAGGTTGATACATATATGCAGAACATCATCGACCAGATGAAGAAAGTTCCTTATGTTGATGAAACAACAGGTGAGTACAACCTAAAGTTCAATCTTCAAAATATGTTGGAAGATTATTATTTACCTGTTAGAGGTGGACAGAGTGGTACTGAGATTGATTCTCTTAGTGGTATGGAGTTCGGTGGTATTGATGATATTGAATACCTAAAGAACAGAATGATGGCAGCACTGAAAGTTCCAAAAGCATTTATTGGATACGAAGAAGGTGTTGAAGGTAAAGCAACTCTTGCACAAGAAGATATCAGATTCGCACGTTCAGTTGAGAGAATCCAAAAGATTGTTCTTTCAGAATTAACTAAGATTGCAGTTGTACACTTATACGCACAGGGTTATGAGAATGAGGATTTAGTAAACTTCGAATTAGAACTTACTACACCATCTATTATTTACGAACAAGAGAAAGCAAATCTTTGGTCTGAAAAAGTAAATCTTGTCAGAGATATGAAAGACCTTAAAATGTTATCTCAAGAGTGGATGTACAAAAACGTATTCAATATGAGTGAAGATGAGTGGAAGATGGAACAATACAGAGTTATCAACGATTTGAAACTTGGATTTAGACACGAACAGATTGAATCAGAAGGTAATGACCCTGCTAAGACTGGTGAATCATTTGGTACTCCACATGATTTAGCATCACTATCTCAGCAAGGTGGTGATGATTCTGAAGGTGGTGGTTCTCCTTTTGGTGAAAATGAAGGTGGTTCACCTGAAGGTGGATATGAAGGTGCAGGTAGACCAACAGAAACTGGTACATATGGTAAAGATAAATCACCATTTGGTAGAGACCCATTAGGTAATAAAGGAATTGATGTAAAATCAGATTCAATACGACATTCTTACAACGCAAATGAAGTATTGAACAAAGAGGTAACTAATTCTATGTTATCAAATATGAAAAAGAAAGTAAAGAGTAAGAAGATAATTATAGAATCTCTTAAAATTGATGATGATATTGTCGAATCATCACTATTAGATGAGAAAAATATATTGAATTCTGATAATTAAGATATTTATAACTAAATATATAGGTTACTCTACCAAAAATAGAAGGAACTAATGAAAAACATTAAGCATAGTAAGTACAAAAACACAGGCATTCTATTCGAATTGCTAGTACGCCAGATTGCGACAGATACTTTGAACAATAAAGATTCAAAGGCAACAGCAATTATCAAAGAACACTTTGGGAAAAAGACGGAATTGGCAAAAGAATTGAAGTTGTATCAATCTGCGATTAAAGAATCGTTTAGTTCAGAATACAAAGCAGGTGAATTTTTAAATATTATCCTAAAAGAAAGGTCAAAACTTACCGAAACTACTCTAAACAAACAAAAATACAACTTAATTAAAGATATTAAGAAGAATTTTGTATTAGAAGATTTCTTTAAGTATAGAGTTTCTAACTATAAGGAGAATGCATCTATCTATAAATTGTTTGAATACAAAAATTCAGATAACCCAAAGCAATATGTTGAGTGTAAATCAACATTGATGGAACATTTAACAGGAAAAACACAAAATTCCGACAAAATTGTTACCACTATCAATGAAGATTACTCAAAACAACCTAAAGAGGTAAGATTATTGGCATGGAAGATGTTAGTAGAGAACTTTAACACCAAATATACTAATTTATCTAATAAACAACGTAATATTCTTAAAGAATATATCGAATCAGTTGATAATTCAGAAAAATTAAAGAGTTTTGTTGTTAGAGAAACAACTGAACTTCAAAAATCACTCAAATCTATTAAAATTACTGATAAAGTAACCAAAATCAAGATTAATGAGGTAATTACCTTAGCATCTAAGTTAAAATCATCAAAAGTTATAACCGAATCACAAGTATTATCATTACTCAGATACTATGAGTTGTATGATGAACTAAAGAGGGTGTTTAAATGAAAAGTTTCTTAAAAGAAATAGAAGATAAGTTTGATGAGTTAGAAGAAGCCAATGTAACTGCTAACTTAGATGGTGGTGAAGGCCCAATCAAAACTCCCCATGCATTTGCTAAGAGTAACGATGAGGATGATTTGGATGATGACCACATTGAGGTATTAGGGTATAAGAAATCTAAGGAGAAAAAAGTGAATACTAAGAAATTAGAAGCATTAGAACGTAAATTAGAGAATAAGATAAACGAAATCTCATATAAAGAGTTTAAGAAAGATGATTCAAGGAAACAACATCAGAAAATAAATGATTCAATCAAAGAAATCAATAGTATGATGTTTAAGTTAGAGAGAATTGTTAATCAAAACGCAAAACTAAAAACCGAAGCAGGTGTACACGCTGGACAGTATTGGGAATCTACACAAAAACGATTTGGAAAAATTTCTGAAAGAATGTTAAAGATTGCAAGACAACTTAAAGAGTTAAGTGCATGAGTGTAAGTAAGAAACATAATAAAAAGGTGCTAAAAGAGGAACTTTCAAATAAGGATTTGGAAGATATTCGTCTACTTATTAGATATGAGGTTGCACAAATTATGTTTGACCTATATAAGAAACGTAAAGTGTGGGATAAGTAATGAGTAAATTATTAATTGATACTATACCATTTAAAATGAGTAAAACTCAAATCAACGAATCATTGAAAGAGAACAATGGTAGGTTGATTGTTGAGGGAGTACTCCAACGTGCTGAGGCTGAAAACCAAAATGGTAGAATCTATCCTACTGAAATTCTCAGAAGAGAAGTAAAAAAGTATATGGGTAGAGAAGTAAAAGAAAATAGAGCGTTTGGTGAATTAGACCATCCAGAATCATCAGTTGTTGAATTAAAGAACACATCTCACATTGTAAGAAACGTATGGTGGGATGGTGATGATGTAATGGGTAAAGTGGAAATCCTAAAAACACCAGCAGGAAACATACTTAAAGAATTATTAGAAGCCGGGTGTACGGTTGGTATCTCATCAAGAGGTATGGGTTCGGTAAAAGAATCTAATAATGGTAAGACAGTAACAGTAGAAGATGATTTTGATTTGATTTGTTGGGATTTTGTTTCTAATCCATCAACACATGGTGCATTTATGAAACCCGTAAACGAATCAGTTAGTAGAGGTACTACAAAATCATATAAAAAAATTAATACATTGGTAAGAGATATCATCTGCGAGATTGATGGTGTTTGTTCTATATAATAAGGTATTCAAATGAAAAAACTAAAAGATTTATTAAACGAATCAGTAGAAATTGGAAAAGTATATTCTAATCCTTATGCAAAATCATTTGTTAAGGAAGAGGAAGAAGAAAGACCACAAGCTGAAGAATTAACAACTGAACAAAAACAGGCTTTTTTAGAAGCAGTAAAGGGATATAAAGCATATGGTGAATCCGTTTACAGAAAAGAAGGATTGACCAAAGTGTATGAATCAATTAGAGGTTTGGTTGAGGTTGCAAACAAAGTAACCCTTTCAGAAACTGGAGATTGGTTTGATGGTGTTACTGTTGGTAGACATATGAAGAGAATGAATGAATCTTTTAAAGTATTTGAAAAAACTCTTAAAGAAGTATCAACACTACAACAAAGATTAGAATCATCATATGATGAAATCGGTGAAGTTCTTGGTAAGTATTACGAAATCAATGAAACTGAAGAAATGGAAGAGGGAAACGAATTCGGAGCAGCAAGAGCAAAAGCAATCGCAAATGGTGATGATTCGTTTGAAGTAGATGGTAAGAAATATCCAGTAAAAGATGTAGATAAGGGTGATAAGGAGAACGCAAAAGAATTCACCAAAGAATCTATGAAGTTAACTGATATGATTAAGAAACCATCAGTAAACGAAGGTGCATCATCCGAAGAAAAAAGAATTGTAATGTTGGCAGTTAGAAAAATTTCTAAATATCGTAATGTTCCAATCAACCAATCAGTAGTAGATGTTCAAAGAGCTGCTGAAGAATTGGAAAGAGATATTCAAAAAGGTAAGGTGAAAAAATGATGAAACTAAAAGATATATTGACCAAAGGTAGAAAATCTAAAGATAATACAATAATTGAATCAGTAAACGAAGGTAAGCACGATGCTATCTTAGATAAACTTGCTGACATCGTAAAAGGTGCTAAATCA